>Ga0351902_1003_pt2 | contig 103033 bp, 107 predicted proteins | sample BONcelHT113001D5_FD_205828 | JGI IMG/M metagenome (GOLD analysis project Ga0351902, IMG submission 205828) | Enriched cells from coal bed in the Powder River Basin, Montana, United States - BONCAT cells T11 rep1 HSBNCT.T11.300.1.D5 ...
CGACTACCAGGAATTTCTTCGCACCCCAGAATAACTGCAGTTTTCCGGAGCAATCGTGCATCACCCCGGTCGACAACGTCGCCTCATACGGGCAATACTTTACAAACAGCTGAAGAAATCACGTTTTATCCTGTTTCGCTCGCTAGCGCGACTCAGGGTCCGCGAAAATACCTTCATGGCGATTCTCGCCGTGATAATCGGTGCACTCGCCGGACTCTGCAACTATGCCTTCCGTACAAGCATCGACTTTTTTACCTGGTTGATCATAGGCAACGGTTCCGACCTGACCGGTTTTACCCCTGAATCATGGGGTCTGGCCCGACTCTCGGTCATTGCCTTTCCCCTTATCGGTGCGCTGCTGATGGGTCCGTTGTATCTCCTGTTCCGTGAGGATTTCAGTTTCGGCTTTCCGAAATTCCTCGAAATGGTCAATCTGCGAGGCGGCCGGCTGAAGCTGCGGCAGATCTTTACGCGGGGCATCGCCTCAGCACTTACCATCGGTTCCGGCGGCTCGGCGGGTCAGGAGACACCCATTGCCCAGATCGGAGGTACGGTCGGCTCCTTTTTCGGCCAGCTTCTCAAGCTTTCCGGGGACCGGATGAAGATTCTGATCGGCTGCGGCGTCGCCGGAGGAATCGCCGCCACCTTCAACGCCCCGCTGGCGGGGGTATTTTTTGCCCATGAAGTCGTACTTCTTTCCGCCTTTGAACTATCCTCCTTCACGAGCATCGTCATCTCCTCGGGAATTGCCACGATCGTTTCCCGGGCACTGTACGGCAACATACCGGTCTTCACTGTGCCGGCCTATCAGATAAGTCACCCGGCGGAATTGATCTTGTACGCCATCCTTGGCTTGGCGCTCGGATTGCTCGCCGCGACGTTTATCACCCTCTTCCGCCGGGTGAAAAACTTTTTTGCACAGATTACGCTCCACCCCTTCCTCAAACTCTTGCTTGGCGGATTAATCACCGGGATGATCGCATTCTTCTTTCCCCAGGTCCTCGGCAACGGCTACGGCTTCGTCGAGAAGGCGATTACAGACCATTATGGCTGGCTGCTCCTCACCCTGCTCGTCGTCGGGAAAATGCTCGCCACCTCCGTAACCATCGGTTGCGGCCTACCCGGAGGCCTGAACGCCCCGTCGCTCTTTATCGGTGCCGCAGCAGGCGGCAGTTTCGGCTTCCTGGCAAACAGCCTGTTTCCCACACACGTTTCCACTCCAGGCGAATATGCGCTGGTGGGAATGGGTGCTTTTATGGCTGCCGTTATCAATGCCCCCATGACGGGAATTTTCTTTTTATTCGAAATTACCAATTCTTACCAGATTATCATTCCCATTATGCTCTCCTGCGTTATCGGAACATCGATAGCCCGACACTACAGGAAAGACGGTATTTTCACCTATGAATTGACCGAAGCGGGAATCGAATTACGGGAGGGTAAAGAACAGAACCTGTTGAAAGAACTCAAGGTGAGAAACGTAATGAGCAGTGCGCCCGTGATCCTGCCGGAGAGCATGTCGCTTCGCCAGTTTGCCGGGTTTATCTCGACCAGTCGACATGGCAGCTTCCCACTCGTAAATTTCCGGCAGGAGCTGACGGGCATGATCTCCATCCATGATTTTCTCGAAATCTCTCCGAAAGAAGAGCTGCTCGATCTCGTCGTGCTAAAAGAACTGGCGGACACCGACATCGGCACGGTTACGCCAGGCGACAGCCTGGCGCTGGCTATGGACAGGATAAGTCTGCGTGATTTCGAAATACTGCCGGTGGTCGACGCACGGGACCGGAAAAAGGTTGTCGGCGTTCTTTCGCGCCACGATATCATTTCAGCCTACAATACGGCCATGGTGAAGAAGTCTTTAAAAGGACTGTGACCTGCCGCGACGATCCCGGACTCCATCGTGTGCAGCCTGCTCAGCCACATTTTCTCACCGTCAGCAGTCGGCCGACAATCGCGGCAAGCGGAAAGGCAAGAATACTCAGCATCGCTCCCATCTTTGCCGCGCCCTGAATAGCCGGATCAGCAAAAGCCTCGCCGGCAACAAATAACGCCACCGTAAAACCTATCCCCGCAACGATACCTGCCACGAGAAGTTCACGACGACCCATTCCCTGCGGCAGGGGAAAACCGAGCAACTGCGCCAGGACTCCCAGGCAAAAGATCCCCAACGTTTTGCCGACAATCAGGGAACCGAGCACCATCCAGGTGGCCGCCCCGAATCCGGATAACTGCACCCCGGCATTTGCCAACCCGAACATGAACAGGCCGAAATCAACGAAAATCTTCCACTCGTGCTCGAATCGGGACAGGGTGGAAAGATCTCGTGGATCCGCCTCAAAGAGGTGTTTGGTTTCCCGAGCCGCATGGGGCAGGAAAGGAACGATGAACACCAGGGCAAGGGCCGGATGGAGATGGGCCTCGTGAAGCCCTATCCAGCTCGGCATGCCCCCTAACAACAGATACGGCCAATAGCTCCTGGTCTTGGCTACCCGGAGCAGGTAGGCGGCAAGCATTCCGGCCACGGTAAGGAGAAGCCAGAGCGGTTCTGACGGCACTGACGGGTCGGGATAAAAGATGGCAATGATGGCAAGACCAATGGCATCATCGGCTATTGCCAGCAGCAGTAGAAATGAGATCACCGGATGACCTTCGCCGAAGATAAGACGGGCAGCCAGCCAGGCAAAGGCGATATCCGTGGCGGTCGGGATCCCCCAGCCGTTGGCGAGCGCAGGTGAACCGGTCACCGTATTCAGAAGAAAATAAACGCCCACCGGCCCGACTACCCCACCGACAGTGGCAAAAAGGGGATTTACCGCCTTTTTCAAGGGGTTGAGGTCACCGCCTGGAAGGCAGCTCTGGGTGATCTCCACGGCGGCAATACCGAAAAAAAGCACCATAAACAATTCGTTGGCGACAAAGTGAAAACTGAGAGTACCAAAAAAATGGTTATGATCGAATTGGGCATAACCCGCCGGATCAAGGTTTGCCCATAGAACCGCCGTAACAACACCGGCTATGAGCGGGATGGAAAATTCTCGCAGCAGATTGATCTTTTGCCTCATGATAAAGTCTGTCCTTAGTTCTCGGTAGTCGTGTTTCCTTCAGCCCGGTGATAATCATCATGGAACCGGACGATATCATCCTCGCCAAGATACTCGCCACTTTGAACTTCAATGATGATAAGGGGGATGATGCCGGGGTTCTCCAGACGATGCAGGTTCCCCATGGGAATAAATGTCGACTCGTTCACGTTCACGATCGACTCCTTTTCACCGCAGGTAACCTTGGCGGTTCCGGAAACCACTATCCAGTGCTCGCTTCGATGATGATGCATCTGCAGGGAAAGCCGTTGGCCCGGCAGAACTTCTATCCTTTTAATCTTGTAATTCTTGTTTTCTTCCAGAACCGTGTAGCTCCCCCAAGGTCGTTCACCTCTTTCCATTTCACTGCCTCCTTGCTTTCAGGTATTTAGTCAAGGCCTGGCGCCACCCTTCCGGAACGAAACCGGTATCCCGCACCAGTTTCCCACAGTCGAGAACCGAATACAGCGGACGTGGAGCCGGTCTGCCAAGTTCCCTGGTGGTAATCGGTTTCACAACCGTCTTCAAACCAGCCTCTTCAAAAATTGCCGCGGCGAATTCGCACCAGGAACAGGATCCGGCATTTGCGGCATGGTAGGTACCGCGACAGTCAGCGTCGATCAGGGCACGGATGGCACGGGATAGGTCAACGGTCCAGGTGGGCGAGCCGATCTGATCGTGCACGACGCCGATCTCTTTCTTTTCCTTGCCGAGGCGGAGCATGGTTTCAACAAAATTCCTGCCGTGCAGACCGTACAGCCATTGGGTCCTGACAATGAGGTGATCGGGATTGCAACGGGCATTTTCTTCACCAACAAGCTTTGATCGACCATAGACGCTCAACGGGTTCACCAGGTCATCCTCGAGCCACGGCGTACCCTTGCTGCCGTCAAATACATAGTCGGTGCTTACCTGCACCAGCTTTGCCCCGATCTCGGCCGTAACCCGGGCAAGATGCAGTACGCCTTCGCCGTTCACCTGAATCGCCAGGTCCTTATTACTTTCACAGCCGTCGACATCGGTATAGGCGGCGGCATTGATCACCACCTTCGGCCGCAGCTCCTTCAATACTTTTTCAACAGAGACCAGTGCGGTGATCTCCATTTCGTCTTGATGCACTCCCCGGGCATCACTGCCGTATAAATCAAGAAAATCATACCCAAGCATACCGCGGGAACCGGTTACGACGATCATCAGCGTCCCCCGTACATCTTTTCGTAATAGTCGCGATAGGCACCGGATGTAACCTCCCGTACCCACTCCTGGTTGTCCAGGTACCAGCTGATAGTCTCTTCGATTCCTCTCTCAAAGGTATAGAAGGGCTCCCATCCAAGATCATTGCGCATCTTGGAGGCATCGATGGCATAGCGCCGGTCATGGCCGGGACGGTCCTTCACAAAGGTAATCAGCGCCCTGTTGCTGCCGGAAGAGCGGCCAAGCTTGCTATCAAGCATATCACAAACCAGATTCACGATATCGATATTACGCCATTCGTTATTACCGCCCACATTATAGACACCACCCGGCACACCGTTTTTCAGAACAGCTTCCACTGCCCGTGAATGGTCCTTCACATGGAGCCAATCGCGGACATTCAGACCATCGCCATATACCGGAAGGGGTTTTTCGGCAATAATGTTGTGGATCATGAGGGGAATCAGCTTTTCCGGGAACTGATAGGGCCCGTAATTGTTGGAGCAACGGGTGTTCAGCGTGGGAAACCCGTATGTTTCCTGGTAGGCCCGTACCAGGAGATCGGCGCCCGCCTTACTGGCAGAATAGGGTGAGTTGGCGGCAAGGGGAGTGGTTTCGGTAAAAAGCCCGCTGGCACCGAGGCTCCCGTAGACTTCATCCGTCGAAACCTGCAGGAAGCGGAAATTTTCCACAAGTCCCGCTGTCCAATGCTTGCGACTCTCCTCCAGCAAAACCTGGGTCCCGAGAACGTTGGTCCGAACAAAAATCTCCGGGCCGGTGATGGAGCGATCCACGTGAGATTCTGCGGCAAAATGGATTACCGCATCAATTTTTTCCCGAAAAAGAATCGCCGCGACCAGTTTCGAATCACAGATATCGCCTCTCACGAATTCGTAGCGGGGATCCCCCTCGACACCTTTCAGGTTTTCCAGGTTTCCCGCATAGGTGAGCAGATCCAGGTTGATTACACGGCACGCCGGGTTGGTTTGCAGAAAATGATGAATGAAGTTGGAGCCGATAAAACCCGCCCCTCCCGTAACGAGAACCGAAGCAGGGGTAAATGATTCCGTCATAGATCCTCCGTGTTAATTTGGCAGAAAAACAGGTACGTCTGGCGAAAAGCCGCCGCGAACGACAACTCCCCCTGTTTTTCCAAGGAAAATAATGATACTTCCGAAAAATGGATACAGTACCATAAGCATTACCGGAAAAACAACGCACTTTCATCTGGCTGAAATGAAAAAGACCTGCGGATCGCAGGCCTTTTTTCTCCACTTCAGTCTGCCTGCCCCCTCCGCCAGGAAGAAGTGGTCAGCGGAAACAAGTTAATGCCACCCAGGAGTCTGTCGGACTTAGGAAATCGAAGCTAAAATTCGGCTGGGCGAGGACAGATTTTGTTGATTTTGCAGGGCAATAGTTGTTCTATGGACCAAAAAAGCGGCGAAATATGGACCGTCCAGACGGATTTGCAGCAGATTTACCCTAAGTCCGACAGACTCCTAGAGTACCTGTACGGTAAAAAAGTTGTTACCCTTTCACAGCAGACAGGGAATCCTGCCAACCATTTTAAGGATTACTGCCACCTAACAGTAACCGCAAACCCAGCTGTTTTCATTAAAGTATCGGTTACCGATTGAATTACAGCGTTATTTTGCTATACTAAAGCAACTTTTCAGACAGATTGCCCTATTCATCCGATCGGCAGTTCAGACAGGAACAGCAGAGTCCACCAGGATGTTTCCCATGAGTTTTCTCGACAGCGTCAGCCCTCAGTGGATAGAAGAACAGTATCTTCTTTGGAAGAAAGCCCCACACAGTATCCCCGTCGAATGGACATATTTTTTCAACGGTTTGGAAATAGGGGCATCGACAACTGTACCGGAAGTGACATCTATCGATTCTGATGCAGCCCGGAAAATTGCAGCAGTACAGGCACTCATCCACCGACACCGCGATATCGGACACTTTCACGCCTGCACAGATCCCCTCACCCCGTGCAAAAGAGAACATCCACTTTTAAGCCTGCAGTCCTTCGGTCTTGAAAAAGCCGATCTCGACCGTGTTTTCCCGGTAGAAGATTTCACACCAGCCCAAGCCTCCCTGCGCGAAATTCTCAGAATCCTGAGAAATACCTACTGCCGTTCCACCGGGATCGAATTCATGCATATCCATGATCCCCGGAAGTGGAGCTGGCTCGTGGAGCATATTGAAAACGCGCACTACCACCCTGTTTTCTCCCTCGACGACAAGCGCGTTATTCTGAAAAATCTCCTGAGTGCATCACTTTTCGAGGGCTATCTCCACAGAAAATTCCCCGGACAGACCCGCTTTTCCCTTGAAGGGGGCGAAACGCTTATCCCGATGCTCGACGCGGTTGTAACCCGAGCAGGCAGCCAGGGAGTCACCGACCTGATTCTCGGGATGCCTCACCGAGGCAGGTTGACCATCCAAACCCATATTTTCAGAAAAAAATACGAAAGTATTTTTGCAGAGTTCCGGAATACGGAATCCCCCGGGTTCGTGGGAGACGGAGATGTAAAATACCACCGGGGATTTTCCACTGATGTACCCCTGGAAAACGGTGAAAACATTCACTTGACTCTGGTTGCGAACCCCAGCCATCTGGAAGCCGTCGACCCGGTCACAGAGGGAAAAGCCCGGGCCCGGCAGGATCGATACGGCGAAAATGGTGCCGCACGGGTTCTTCCGGTGCTGATCCATGGTGACGCCTCCTTCGCCGGGCAGGGAATTGTTGCCGAAACCCTCAACATGTCGCATCTGGAAGGATATGCAACCGGTGGCACTCTTCATCTGGTCCTCAACAATCAGATCGGGTTCACGACCCTGCCACGGGATGCCAGGTCAACCTGTTATGCCACGGACGTTGCCAAGATGCTTTCCGCACCGATCTTCCACGTTCACTGTGAAGATCCCGAGGCCGCGGTTCAAGCTATCTACCTCGCCCTGGATTTTCGCCGGGAATTCGCCTCCGATGTTGTGGTGGAGCTGATCTGTTATCGCCGACACGGCCACAATGAGGGGGACCAACCATATTTTACCCAGCCGCTTATGTACGAAAAAATCAAGAATCGGCCTCCCGTTCACCAACTGTATGGAGAACGCCTAGAGCAGGAAGGCTTTCCTACCGTTGAAATCCAGGAGATGAGCGATACCATCGGCAGAGAACTCGAAAGAGCCTTCGACAGCAGTCCAATCGAAGCCGACCCCCCTTTTCTCGGTCGCTGGAGTACAATCCACCAGGATTCAGCAACCAGAAAAATCGAAACCGGTGTACCGGGACCGCAGCTCCTCTCCCTGACGGAAACAATGACCGTCTTCCCTCCCGGCTTTACCGCTCACCCCAAAATCGATGCTCTTTATCAACGGAGGAGAGACGCCGTAGCAAAGGGAAAAGAAATTGACTGGGCAAATGCAGAGATTCTGGCCTTTGCAACGCTTCTCCACGAGGGGACCTCCATCCGTCTGAGCGGTGAAGACAGTCGCCGCGGAACCTTCAGCCAGCGTCACTGCGTGCTCTTTGATATGCAAACCGGAAATTCCTGCATACCTCTTTCCGCGACTGCGTCCGACGCAGCAGTGTTCCGCCCCTATGACAGCCTCCTCTCCGAAGCGGCGGTACTCGGTTTCGAGTACGGTTACTCCCTGGAATCGCCGGAAAGTCTGACAATCTGGGAAGCACAGTATGGAGACTTCGTCAATGGGGCTCAGGTCATCATCGACCAGTTCCTCTGCAGCGGCGAGAGTAAATGGGGGCGGGTCAGCGGTCTTGTTCTATTCCTTCCCCACGGCTATGAGGGCCAGGGAGCGGAGCACTCCAGTGCTCGCCTCGAACGGTTTCTTCAGCTTTGCGCCGAGGGAAATCTGCAAATCACATTCCCCTCGACGCCCGCCCAATATTTCCACCTGCTGCGTCGCCATGCCAAGCAACCATTCCGCAAGCCTCTCGTGGTCTTGACACCGAAAAGCCTGCTGCGGAACCCGGACTGCGTTTCAAGTCTCGACGAATTTACCAGCGGCTGGTTTCGGGAGGTTCTCACTTCCTCGGCAGATCCTGAAAAAGTCACGGCAGTCCTGGTCTGCTCTGGTAAACTGTATTACGAACTGGCAAAAAAAAGAGCACAGGAAAATCGGGACGACACTGCCATCATCCGTATCGAGCAGCTCTACCCGCTCCGCGACGATCTGCTCCGAGAAGAACTCGGCCGATTCCGGCATGTCCGGAGTTGCACCTGGGTCCAGGAAGAACCGCGAAACATGGGAGCATGGACCTATATTCGTCCACACCTGGCCGGGATACTCGGCAGCGATCCGAAGTATGCGGGCAGAGGCGAGGCAGCCTCCCCCGCAACCGGTTCGATCCGTCAACACAGGCAGGAGCAGGAAAAGATATTGGTAGAGGCTTTCACTGGATAGATTCCGACGACACTGAGTTGCAGGGGCGGCCCCCTGTGTCCGCCCGCCTTTGAAGGGCAGACACAGGGATCTGCCCAAGGATGATGTATTCGCAAAAAGTCGTCTTACCCGCGAAAGCGGGTATCCAGTGAAGTTGTAACTCTCTGTAATTCCTGGATTCCCGTTTTCACGGGAATGACGGTACATCGTACATTTCAACATTTTGCGAAAGCATCAAGGATGATTGATACCTTATTTGGAGAATAGAATGGAAATACGCGTACCCGAAGTGGGCGAATCGATTGTCGAAGCACTGGTCGCCAAATGGCACCGAAAAAATGGCGAGCAGGTCCGAAAAGAAGATCCGCTCTGCGAACTGGAAACCGACAAGGTCACTCTGGAAATAAATGCCGATGCAGACGGCATCCTCTCCATTCTGGTTCAGGAAGGAGAAACCGTCGCAATAGGAACCGTCATCGCGACAATCCGTGAAACAGACAGCCAAATCGCCACCCAACCGTCCCTGTCTCCTGCTGCGCGAAAACTGGCACGCGAAAAGGCTGTCCGGCCGGAAACGATCAAGGGAAGCGGCAAGAAAGGGCGGATCCTTGCGGAAGACCTGTTAAAATCGCAAACCCCCGACGAACCGATAGAAGCAGCAACTGGAGAGCTGCCAATGGAAACCGACCCGGATTCGGCTTCGGGAGAGTCAGCAGGGCAATCGACGCCGCACCCACGTGTTCGAACGGAAGAGCCGCCCTCGTACTCGCCGCAAAGAGAACTTTCCGTTACCAGAAAAGCGATGACCCCGATCCGCAAGCGGATTGCGGAAAGACTCACCGAGGCCCGTCAGCAAACCGCAATGGTTACCACCTTCAATGAAGTCGACATGGGAAGGGTAATTGCCCTACGCAGGAAATACAAGGACTTTTTCCAGCAACATCATGGTGTTTCCCTCGGCCACATGCCCTTCTTCATTACGGCGTGTGTCGAGGCCCTTAAGCAATTCCCGTCGGTTAATGCCCGTATTGACGGTGACGACATCATCTATCATCATTATTATGACATCAGCATCGCCGTAAGTGGAGACAAGGGCCTGGTAGCGCCGGTTCTCCGGGATGCAGAACACCTCGAATTCCCGGAGATCGAACGAAAAATCAATGGGTTTGTGGAAAAAGTACGGACCAACACCCTCTTGATCAGTGATCTTGAAGGAGGAACCTTCACCATCAGCAATGGCGGAGTCTTCGGTTCGCTGCTGGGCACACCTATCATCAACCCGCCCCAGAGCGCGATTCTCGGCATGCACGTTATCCAGGATCGACCAGTTGCGCTCCTCGGTAAGATTGTAATCAGGCCGATGATGTATCTGGCTTTATCCTATGACCACAGGATCATCGACGGGCGCGAAGCGGTTCAGTTCCTCAAAAAGATAAAGGAATTTCTGGAAGAGCCGGATGAAAAGCTGTTGGAAGAGTAATGGGTGGATACCCTGAAAATGGCTCGTGCACGAGTCAAGTCAACCATGATCCTGTAAGCGGGACAGTGTGGAGTCAGCCCGCGAATTGACACAGCCAGGGCGGAAAAGAACCGTTTCCGGATAAAAACCAACTATGTTTTGGAGGTATTTTGAATGCCCGACGATAGTTTCGACCTGATCGTCATCGGTGCCGGTCCCGGTGGTTATACCGCGGCAATCCGGGCAACCCAGCTCGGCATGAAAGTGGCGGTGGTGGAAAAAAGAAACAACCTTGGCGGAGTCTGCCTGAACGAGGGATGTATTCCCAGCAAGGCTCTGCTCGATTCGAGCGAGCTCTTCACCCTCGCACGGGACGGTTTTGCCCGCCATGGGATCAGCATTGAAGCGCCGAAGCTCGATCTGTCGCAAATGATGGCCCGCAAGGAAGAGATCGTGGCAAAGTTGGCAGAAGGAATCGCCTATCTGTTCAAGAAAAACAGAATCCAGCGTTTTCAGGGAAGCGCAAAGCTTGCAGGAACCCGCAGGGACGGGCTGCAGGTGGTTGCTGTCACCACAACCGACAACCCGGCGATTCCCCACCTGATCAACGGAAAACATGTTCTCCTGGCAACCGGCAGCCATCCCGTGGAACATCCCCAGCTACCTTTTGACGGAAAACAGGTGATCAGCTCGCGCGAAGCGCTCTCCCTTGTCGAAGTTCCCTCTCACCTGCTGATTATCGGGGCAGGATATGTCGGTTTGGAACTTGGTTCGCTCTGGAACCGCCTCGGCAGCAAGGTAACCGTTGTGGAGGCCCTTCCCACTTTCCTCCCCCATACGGATGGACAGGTAGCGGAAACCCTCCTGCGAACGCTCAGCAGGCAAGGAATCCGCTTTCTGTTTGATGCAAAAGTGGCAGCCACCGAATCCTTTGACGGGGGAATCAAAGTGAGAATTGAGGTCTCCGGGGCTTCGGAAGAGCTGCAGTGCGAAAAAATTCTTGTCTCCATCGGGAGAGTACCGGAAACAGAAGGTCTCGGGCTTGCGGAAGCGGGGGTCCTGCTCGATGCCCAAGGCAGGGTAGTTGTTGCCGAAGACTATCAGACCAGTTCACCCGGCATTTACGCCATCGGTGACCTGATCAGCGGACCGCTTCTCGCTCACAAGGCCATGGAGGAAGGTGTCGTTTTTGCGGAACAGATAACAGGCCAGACATCCCTGGTTGAGTATGATTTCATTCCCTCCATCACCTACACCATGCCGGAAGTTGCTTCAGTGGGAAAAACCGAAGAACAACTTAAAGAATCTGCAACCCCTTATGTCGTGGGAAGATTTTCCTTCTCGGCAAACGGACGAGCCCGTTGTATGGGCGATACCGATGGTTTCGTCAAGCTTCTGGCTCAGCGGGACAACGGCCGAGTCCTCGGAGTCCATATCATCGGGCCGCGCGCCTCGGAACTGATCACTGAAGCGGTCACCGTCATGACCTACGGAGGAAGCTCCGAGGATATTGCCTTGACCTTCCATGCCCACCCCACCTTGTCCGAGGCAGTAAAGGAAGCAGCGCTGGACTCGCAAAACAGGGCAATACATGCCTGAAAAAGAGGGGATCGCCAGCTTGGTTCCTGTGCTGACTGGCCGGCCAAAGGAACCATCCAGTCAGGCTCATACGTGACATTTGCTTGCAATTCTCAAAAATCAACAGGCTGATGAAGAACGTTACCAGTACCGAATGGTAAAAATGCCGCTAGCAAGTATTCTTTTTTATATGCACTGATTGAAAAGGAGGATGTCATGGCTACCAATGATTGTAAGGTCCCTCTGGAAGATCTCAGGTGGGTCTGCGATACGGATCAATTTGATTTTGAAACAACTGCTGACCTTCCCAATCTGGATGACACGATTGGCCAGGAACGAGCTCTCCGCGCCATAGACTTAAGCCTCGGCATGTCAGAAAGTGGTTACAATCTCTATATTTCCGGGGAAGCAGGAACCGGTCGCACCTCTTCCATCATGAATCTGCTGGTAAAACGGGCTAAAAAAGAACCGGCCCCTAGCGATTGGTGCTATGTCCATAACTTCAAGTCCCCCGATAATCCCGTATCCCTCGCACTCAAGGCCGGCATGGGGAACCAGTTGGAAAAGGACATGCAAGAGCTACTCACAACCGTAAGGAATGACATTCCCAAGGCACTTGAAAGCAAAGACTATGAAAACCAGAAGGCAGCCATCGTCCAGGAGCACCAGGACGAGAACAATGCTCTCTTTTCGGCCCTGGAGCAAGAGGCGAAGGAAAAAGGTTTTTCTCTGCAACGAACGGTATCAGGACTTGTAATGGTACCCCAGAAGGACGAGCGGAATTTCACCCAGGAAGAATATGAGGCGCTCTCAGACGAAGAACAGAAAAAAATCGATACAATCGGCAACGCACTCAAGGAAAAGCTTACCGATCTAATCAGCCAGATTCGAGAAAATGAAAAATCCGTCAAGGAGGCCCTGGCGAAACTTGACCGGAGCCTGGGGCTATCCGCGGTTGGTCACTATATCGAGCCGCTAAAGAGAAAATATGCCGAGTTCTCACGAGTTCTTGCCTACCTGGATGAGGTTCAGGAAGATATCCTGCTGAATTTGGAAGACTTTAAGGGCACTCCGCAGCAGCCACAAATCCCGGGCCTCAAACTGCCAACCCAGGCGCCATCGTTTGAACGCTATACCGTTAATCTCTTTGTGGACAACTGTGAACAGTGCGGTGCTCCGGTCGTGTACGAAGCAAACCCGACCTATAACAATCTCTTCGGCCGCATCGACCATGTTATGCAAATGGGAGGAGTTGCCAGCACCAATTTCACACTAATCAAACCGGGCGCCCTGCATAAGGCCAATGGCGGTTACCTCGTGGTCAATGCACGAGACGTCCTGACCAGTCCCTTTGCCTGGGAGGCATTGAAGCGTTGTATCCGCAACAGTGAAATCAAGATCGAAGACGTGTTGGAACAATATCGGATCATCACCGTCGTATCCCTGAAACCGGAATCGATACCAATGTATGCCAAGATCATCATGATCGGTTCCCCCTGGATCTATTATCTGCTCTTCCACCTGGAACCGGATTATCGAAAATTCTTCAAGGTTAAAGCAGACTTCGAAAGCCGAATCACCCGCACACCTGAAATAATCAAGGATTACGCCCTGTTCATCTCCAGTCACTGCAGCAAGGAACAGCTGCGTCCCTTCGACAAGGGAGCGGTGGCGGGCATCATCGAATACTCAAGTCGCATGGTTGAAGATCAGAAAAAGTTTTCTACCCAGTTCATGGAAATTGCCGACCTTATTCGGGAAGCTAATTATTGGGCAGGAAAAGGCGGAAGCGACACAGTTACCCGTGACTATGTCAAACAAGCCATTGAAGAAAAGATCTACCGGAGCAACCGGATCGAAGAGCGTCTCCAGGAACTTATTGCCGAAGGAACCATCCTGGTTGACACGAGCGGAAGCGAAGTCGGCCAGGTAAACGGACTGTCGGTCATAACCCTCGGGGACTATGCATTCGGCAAACCATCCCGCGTTACCGCTCGCGTCTTCATGGGAAAAGGGGGCATGGTAAACATTGAGCGGGAGGTAAAGCTTTCCGGCCCGATTCACGACAAGGGAGTACTTATCCTCACAGGCTACCTGGGAGGGAAATTCGCCCATGACAAACCCCTGTCCTTTTCCGCCTCCATCTGTTTCGAACAGTCCTACGAAGGTGTCGAAGGTGACAGCGCCTCATCGACGGAACTGTATTCGCTCTTGTCCGTCCTCTCAGATGTTCCGATCAAACAGGAGATCGCCGTTACCGGTAGTGTGAACCAGCTTGGCAAAGTGCAACCCATTGGCGGCGTAAACTACAAAATTGAAGGATTTTTCGACGTCTGCAAGGCGAAAGGACTCACCGGGGAGCAGGGAGTCATGATCCCCCGGAGCAACCTCCGCAACCTGATGCTGAAGGACGAAGTGGTGGCAGCGGTAAAAGTAGGAAATTTCCACATCTGGAGTGTGGAAACCATCGATCAGGGAATTGAAATCCTCACGGGTGTACCCGCTGGTGAAAGAGGAGCGGATGGCAGCTATCCCGAAGGCACCATCAACCACAAGGTTGATAGGCGCTTGCGTGAAATTCTGGAGAACATGAAAAAGTTTTCAGCCGGTAACGAGAAAGACGATAAAAAATAGACTGGGGCTAATTCACCTCTATACGACACTAAAACGATCAGAAGGAACTTTCAGCCACCTTTGCCTACCATCTGGCCTCTGGCAAGCATACCTTGGAAGCCATCACGGCAATGGAAACCCTCGGCACCGAAAATGGCAACTCCCTGACCGTTGTCATCGAAGAAGGTGAAACAATGGTCGACAATGCGAAATTCGTCACTGCCAATATCGAGTGTTCAAACGGTATGATTCACATCATTGATAATGTCTTCAAACCGATGTTGTCCGGATGGTACCGGGAAGAGTAACCGTGCCGGTTCGGGTATCCTGATATTCCCTGCCAATAGGGGGACTGAGGGGGGGTCACAGTTCACCTGAATAAAACTTTCCGCAGCATCTACTTTCACAAGCAACTCCACCCCCCTGCTCTCTCGCATTCGCTTCCCCCCTATACAATAGGGGGGACTGAGGGGGGGTCACAGTTCACCTGAATAAAACTTTCCACAGCATCGCTGTTGGAGAGAGTGCTGTCCTGAATAATCCTCAACCGATCAGGCCCACTCTCCGATGTTTTTCGGACAAATCTTGACACCTCTGCGCGGGATTCTGCCCCCTTTTTTATACCGACGAACCGATATTCTGCTGTTGCAGCAGCAAAATTTTTCCTTGCAGAAAAGGGTAGTTGCTCTTACTCTATCCCGAAAGCGAAAGGACAGCCTTCATGCCTGGCTTCTGTACACTTATAATAAATCCTCTTTCGGGAGGTTTTTCTTCCCAAAAACTTTCCAGGGTGATGGATTTTCTTGTTAGTCATGGCTTCACACCCGACCTGCAGGAAGTCGACACTCCCGAGACTGCGGCCAAATGCGCACAGGCAGCCTGCCTCACCCAACAGAACCCACTTATCATTGTCGGCGCAGGAGACGGGACAATCAATGCGGTCGTAAACGGTTTGATTCCAGGAACTGCGACACTGGCCGTCATCCCGTTTGGAACATCCAATGTGCTTTGCCGTGAACTGGAAATCATGTCACCGGAGGAGGCATTGGAGAAAATTGCCGCCGGCCTATCCCGCAATCTTTGTGTCGGCTGCATCGAAAAGGGCGAAACGAAACGCACTTTTCTCCTGATGGCCGGGGTAGGATTCGACGGTTGTGTCGTCGAGGGGGTTAGAACAAAGGAAAAGAGACTCCTGAAAAAAGGGGCTTACTTTCTTTCCGCACTCCGAGTGCTGCAGTGCTGGGATAAAACCCGCTTCGAAGTCGTCTCCGCTTCCAGGGTTATTGACTGTCACAGCGTGGTTGTCTGCAACGGGGCAAAGTACGGCGGCAACATTCTCTTTGCTCCCGGCGCCTCCCTGTTCGAACCGGAATTCCAGGTCGTGTGCGTTACAGATCAAACAAGAATCGGCTACCTGAAAACCCTTCCCGGCCTCCTCGCCGGCAGGGGGCTCACCGGCCCGGGAATCCATACATTTGCGGCGCGGGAGCTTGAGATTCGTGGCACAAAGCCCCTCCAGGCAGACGGTGACTATTATTTTGATGCCCCGGTTCGCATCCGGGCAATTCCGGATTATTTGAAGATTATTGTCTAGGAGAGAGTCCATGCGCGTCGTCGGCATCGGTCAATGTTCGTGGGATTATCTGGCAGTAGTCGACTCTTTCCCTGCCATCGACACCAAGGCAGAAGTCAGCAACTGGCAGGAACAGGGCGGCGGTCCGGTCGCCACCGCGCTTGTGACTCTCGCTCGACTCGGGGTACCCTGTGACTTCCACGGGGTAGTCGGAGATGATCCGGAAAGCGAAAAAATCAGAAAATCACTCCTCGATGAAGGGATCGGAGCATCTCATCTTATCACGCGGGGAAATGCCGTCTCACAGAAAGCCTTCATTGCCATCGAGCAAGGGTCGGCAAAGCGCACTATATTTTGGGAGCGACCCTCTGGGACCCCCCTGCTCCCTGATGATCTGCCCGAATCCTTTCTGGATGATTGCAGCTTGCTCCTTATCGACGGCCTTATGTCTGAAGTATCGTTGTTCGCAGCAAAAAAGGCACGGAACCTGAATATCCCGGTGATGCTTGACGCGGGAAGGGTCAGGCCGGGCATGGTGGAAATAGCCGGGTTGTGCGATTATCTGGTGGCGTCGGAACAGTTCGCTCTCGATCTTGGCTGGACCGGAGTTCCGCAGGATTTCCGGGAGCAAGCCCACGGACTCGGTTCAACGGTGGTTACCATTACTTTAGGCGCTCACGGGAGTATCACCTACAGGGATTCGGAAATCATTGCGATCCCGGCCTTTCAGGTGGACGCTCTGGATACAACCGGAGCCGGCGACGTCTTTCACGGTGCCTATATTTTCGGACTTCTCCAAGGCTTGGATCTTGCCGATACCATCCGTTTTGCATCTGCCGTGGCAGCCATTAAATGCACACGTATCGGCGGCAGAGCAGGAATACCGGACGAGGAAGCGTCCCTCAGTTTCCTGGCAGAGAGAGGAGTAATCATTCCGCTGAATGATTGATTTTCGGAAAAGTCCGGTTCCCTGGTAAGGGAAGCCTCTGGACAGACACCACAACTATGGTACATAAATAGAAAGAAAACAGAGGAGATGCCCACCATGTCAGCACCGAAAATCCTCCTGGTAGATGACACGAAACTCTTCCTTGAACTGGAAAAAAATTTTCTGAAACTCTCGCCGGTACATGTCCTTTGCGCCTCAAGCGGAGAAGAAGCCCTGGAGGTCGCCAGAACAGAGCATCCGGACCTGATCTTCATGGACATCACCATGCCCGGCATGGGTGGCATCGCTTGCTGCGCCACGCTAAAGGCAGACACCCTGCTCAGCACCATTCCGGTCATCATGGTCTCGTCCTGTGGCAAAGATGAAGATCTTGAGGCATGCAGGCGCGCAGGCTGCAACGACTTTCTCACCAAGCCGATCGACAGAAAGCTTTTTCTGGATAAAGCCCGCTCTTTCCTGGACTCGATCGACAGAAGGGACGTTCGTGTCACCTGCGAGGCTCCGGTTACCTTTACCGTAAACGGAGTCTCTCGATCCGGGGTTAGTTTTGATCTCAGCAGCGGCGGAATCTATGTCGCGGAAACGAGACCCGTGGAAGAAAAAAGCGCTGTCTCGCTGAAACTGACGCTTCCTGACGCATCAGCCACCTCAATCAATGCACACGGTATCGTCGCCTGGGAAAACGGCCCGGGCAAAAGACGAAAAATGACTCTGCCACCCGGTTTCGGGGTGGAATTCACCGCGATAACAGAAGCTGACAACAAGGCCATCAAATCCTATGTCGAAAAGACCAGAGGCAAAGGCTAACAATCCCGGTAGGCAGAAGCATTACTGGTAACAAACCACTCCTGCGGGAAAATCGGATACCAACGCAGCGAACGAAACAAGGTACGAGATTACAAAACGGGGAGTACTACACTGAACATACGGCATGATGCGTAAAGTGTCACCGACGAGGGCGCAGTGACTCACCAGTCACGCCTGCGGGCCAGAAGTCTGACCCCATGAAACGAAAGGAAAGTCAATCCGGCAGCAACCACTGCCAACGGCCGGGTACAAAAAAATGTCTCCCAGCGACGGTCGAAGTAATCGAGGAACGGCGTAACACCCTGCCCCACGGGAGCTTTATTCCGATAGTTTCTGCGCATATCCAGAAAAAACGGGATCTGCCAGGCATTCATGGCAACATACCGGCCGACCGAGAACCAGAACTCCTTCCTGACCTGAAACGGCAAGCCTTTGATCAGCAGTCGGATTCTGTCGAGAAACGGAAACAACAGCAATCGTCCTGTCATACTCTGCGCGGCATAAATCCCGGGCAGGTCTCGGACAAAATCCTCACGGCCAACCGCTGCCAGCGTCATGAGAATCATGTTGAGAACCTGGCGCACGGCCAACCCTTCCGTCTCAAAGCGACGGGCAGAAGTACTCAATTCAAGCGGAAGCAGCACCCAAGATCCCCTGGCACGAACGCGTTCCGCGAAACGGGTATCTTCCATGACCAGATCTGACGGGTCGAAAGAACCAACCATTTCAAAAAAACTGCGGCTCAGCAGAAAGCCTTGGTCCCCATGGATACATCCAGACCGGTCCAGACGAGCCTTGCCCTCGGCATAGTAGTAGGAAGATGGCTTGCTGCTGGTTCCTTTCTGAAAACAGAGCGCAAATCGGGCGGCAACCCTGTTGCCACCTGTTCTCTGCTCAGCCTCCCGGAGAAAGCAAAGCGCTTTACTGAGGGTGTTCGGATCCGGCAACATGGAATCCGCATGGAGAAACAATAAATATTCTCCTTTCGCTTGACGAACCCCGGTATTCATCTGCCGTGCCCGCCCTTTCTCTTCATGAAGCAGTATCAGAGGAAAAGATGAAGCACCAATCCAGTTGCAGATCCGTTGCACCGTGCCATCTGTTGAGCCGCCATCACAGAGGATAACCTGAAAAGACACTCCCTTCTGTGCCGCCAGTCCCGTTAAGAAAGCATCGATTCCGTCCGCCTCGTTCAAAACCGGGACGATAAGGGACAGGTCAATAGCTGGTTCTGTTCCGTGCATGTATCCTCGCAAACAGTCTAGCCAGATAAATTATGCACCAAACTTTGATGCTTTCGCAAATGTTGAAATGTACGATGTACCGTCATTCCCGTGAAAACTGGAATCCAGGAATTACAGTGAGTTACAACTTCACTGGATACCCGCTTTCGCGGGTATGACGACTTTTTGCGAGTTCACCAAACTTCGTTTAGAGTTGCCACCGTCCAATCCGGCAAATCAGTATCGCAACGCCTCCCGTTTGCAGACCAGATCCTCCTTGACCTCACGGAACTTTTCACAGAGAATGGTGCAGAAAAGCGAAGAAAATACCTGCACCGCAAAGGGGTGGCAGATGCACAATGATGAACAGGACGCCAGTTTATTGAAATGGGATTCACGATTTCGAAGCGAAGAATGTGTTCTGGGGACGAATCCTTCCCGCTACCTGGTTGACAACATTGATCTCATCGCGTCACTTGTACCCGGCACAAGAGCCCTCGATATTGCCTGCGGCGAAGGCAGAAACTGCCTCTATCTTGCAAAACGGGGATTCCAGGTTACCGGGCTGGACATATCCGCGGCTGGGTTGGAAAAGGGCCGTCGCTGGATGGAACAGGAAGGAGTGCAGATCGACTTCCGCCTGGTGAACCTGGAAAAATACGAATTTACGGAACAGTACGATCTGATTCTCAACTGCAATTTCCTCCTGAGAGATCTTGTTCCGAAGTCTGTTGGAGCACTGTCTCATGGCGGCATCATACTATTCGACACCCTGCTGGATTCGCCGTATGTTCCGAACACCCACAAAAAAGAATTTCTTCTTCAACCGGGGGAGCTTGTCAGGATTTTCCAAACATTTCCAGGAGAAATCCTTGTACCGAAAGAAATGCTCTACGATGAGATGCCCACGGCAAAGCTGATTTTTCGGAAGAAATAACAACTACGCAGGCAATCCGGGAAAGAACTGCCTACTCGAGGGGAATCTCAATCGGCCCAATCAGCGACAGAAATCTGTCAATGATGATCATCAGAAAGAAAGATGTCATTACTTTCGAGCCAGTTGCGAATTCGAACAGTACTGAGTTCGTCTTTGAGAGCAACAAGGCGTTCCATTTCTTCCGGGTAGAAAGAAAGAATTTCTTCGAGTCTCCCAAATGGACGTTTGCCCATTAATGACCTCTCCAGAAGACTCTTCAGGACTGTATTTGTCATCCCCTTCACAAATTCGTAGAGTAGTTGTCTCTCTTGATCATAATCAAAATCAGGAATTTGGAGGTAACGATCTTCATTCACTTCGATCTCCTCCCAAAAGTCATCATCCTCATAATCCAGGGGTACGGAGAAAATCTCTCCTGTGTCTCGGTCAATAAAATAGACTGTTTCAGGGTCGGTATTTCCGAACGCTTCCAAGAGGTCGTCCCATACTATTTCGATATCACGCATGAATCCCATAGCGTAACTGCTCCTCATGGAAAGGGTAAAAGGTGATTTCAAACCAGCGCCTTTACCTTTTCCTGATAATTGTTTATAGTGACCCAATGAAAAGGGTCTTTATCGCCGACGCGCACCTACGTAACCCAGATGACGATAACTATCGGCTTTTGCTCCGCTTTCTATCTGATCTCCGCGGCAGCACCAAAACTCTTTTTATTCTCGGTGATCTTTTCGAGTTCTGGATCGGATATAACGAGAAGTCCTTTCCGCACTATCAGCCAGTGTTGGAGAGCTTACGTAAACTGACTGATGCAGGAGTTGAGATCGTATACTTTGAAGGAAACCACGATTTTCATCTTGGCAGATTTTTTTCAAAAAACCTCCGAGCAACTATTTACCCGAACCCTGCAATACTGAACCTGGACGGCAAACAGGTTTATGTTTGTCATGGTGATCAGATAAATTCACAGGATTACGGATACAGGTTTTTCAGGTTTCTGCTCCACAATCGTGCGATGAAAGAACTTTTCCCCCTTTTTCCGCCCGCTCTGGTGTTCCAAATTGCCGACAAACTCTCAAGACGCAGCAAATCATACCACCGTGAAAGAAACATTAAAAAGGATTACAAGTCACTTTTAACTAATTTTGCCGAAAATAAGTTTCAAAATGGTTGCGATGCAGTTGTCACGGCACATTTTCACCTTCCGCACCTTGCAGTAGATGAAAGCGGAAAAACCCTCCTCTCACTGGGAGACTGGATTTCGCAATTCTCTTACGGAGAATTCTCTTCTGGAACGTTTTCACTCCATTCCTATCGTTAAACTGACACCTCAGGCACATTTTGCTATTCGCCGTCCACAAGCAGATTCTAAATAGTTTTTATTCACTATGCAAAGAAAACAATCGCAGATAGTTTGCCACTCTCTCTTCAAGAGTAGACGCAGAAATAAGGTCACAAATTTCATCTGCTGCATAACCCCGGCAAACAGCGGGTCTTGTCGGATAGATAGAACAACAACCGTTACGGTCGAGATGGGGGCAAGGCACACCTGCCGGCTTTGAAAGGGTGGTGATGTCGGGAGCAGTACAACAGGTAGCACAACGTCGACAGATCATTTAGAACTCATGAAGGCATAGGTAACTGGAATCCGCTAGATATCTTTCCATCCGGAAACTCCGATAAAGTGCGATCCCCCGTTGGGCTGGGGCTTTCTCAAAGTCTCGCGTATCGCTTCATGGCACACCAGCGACAGCAAGGAAAGCGCCAGAAGCCGGCAGATTGTCCAATTCGTGTCTCGACTGGCGACATTACGAGAGACTTCGGGGAAAAGTTCCGGCCCAACCCCTGCCGACACTTCCCGGATAATTACTAACTTGTATTCAATGTATCGCAGAGCTTTTGAGACTATCAACACGCCCTACGGCATCCTTATCCTCAAAAAATTGCTCCAACGCCTGCTCCCCAAGGTACGATGCTTTAATTTTCCATTTATCCTGATTGATAATGAGAGCCACAAGTGCAATCTGGGGATTTTCAACCGGTGCATAAGCTGCGAACCAGGAATAATGACCAGCAGGATCAGTTCCATTAATCGATCCGGTTTTAGCAGCAACGGTTATCGAGGTTAATAGCGGCTGGCCACGACGGTCATGAAAGGCTTTTCTCGAAGTTCCCTTTGTCACGGTTGTTAACAACATTTTTGTTAATTGATCTGCAGTTTCATTAACTACCAATTTCCTGATACTTCTGGATTGAATGGAGGAAATGACATTGTTTTGCTTATCTCGGATCTCCTTGGTCAGGAAAGGGGTCATCATGGTTCCCTGATTTGCAATTGCAGCCATTATCACTGCTGCATGAAAAGGAGATATTTTCACTTCTCTACCAAGCCCTGCCCCCATCAACTTGAGCTGGCTATCATCCTGAGGAAAGGCAGCTCTGCTAGGAATCACAGGTGTTCCTGGAAAGAGAATCTGATTAAATCCGAAACGTTGAGCATATGCCATAATGGAATCAGCTCCGACATAATCACTCGCAAGCCGTCCAAAAACCGGATTAATTGATTTCCCCATCGCTAGGGATAGAGACATTGATTGGGTTGACTGCCCAGGATTAACATTCCAATGTTTCGGGTTTTCCGAATAAGAAGACCCTCTATATTCAAAAATGGTTTCCGGGTCGACTTTATTCAATTCCAGTGCAGCAGCAGCAGTAATTATTTTAAACAGAGAAGCCATCGGATAAAGATTGAAATAGGGATTATTCCCCCAAGCAGGATTAATTGAGGAATAACCTGTCATTGCGAGTATTTTGCCACTTTTCGGCTCAATTGCGACAAAAACTCCATAGGGAACATCTTTACTTCGCATAATTTCCTGCACTCGCACCTGAAGCGCAGGATCGATGGTAAAATGAAGTAAACCGCCACCGGTAAGAGGGGCTACTAATTGATCACCTTGTTGCTGAGCAGAATTTAACAGCTGTGAGGCAACGCGAAATGATTGAGAAGAATCGTCAACCAAGGTAGCCGCTTGCGCAGGCCCAGCCTTATGGTGATTTAAATTAATGATTTTTGCCACTATCGATTTAATTACAAAGGAACAAGGATACATAGCAAGAACAACTGCCAGTAAAGGCAGAATAATTCGAAGACGTTTCTGGCTTGGCTTACTATTTTTCGCTAACCTGAAAGAATTTCTAGGCGTGTTTTTACCCCTGTAAATGAATGAGAGTAACCGGCGTTTTCTAATAGAGTATTTAAAATCGTGCATTATGAAATCTTCTAATTTGTTTGATAGTTATTTGTGTCAGAAAGGTACGTTAGCAATCCGAATATCTGACACTATAAAGTAGCATAGATTCTTTGTCAATGTCGTCGGACCACAGCTAAAACAAAGATTCACTCATTTACATCAACAATATTTCAAGCAAAAAAAAAGACAGGTAAAGTAAATTACCTGTCTTTTTATTGTTTTAACCTGAATTAGTTCAGGGCGTAAAAAAGCTGCGTTATTTCTCAGTTTCCTGAACAGCGGCTTCTTCTGCGACTTGGTTTTCTTCCAAGGTTTCTTCAACAACAGTTTCAGCGACAACTGCCGGGACTGCTTCCTCAGCAACTTTGATGGGGGCTGATTTCTTGACTTTTTTCTTTGGAGCTTTTTTTTGAATTTCTTCCTCGACGAATTCGATTACTGAAAGCGGAGCAGCATCACCAGGTCGAATTCCAAGTTTAATAATCCTTGTGTACCCTCCTGCGCGGTCCTTATAACGAGGTGCTATTGTGCTGAACAGTTTCGTGACTGTCGCTTTATCCCGTATATAAGAAGCTGCCTGACGAATTGCTGAAAGATCACCCTTTTTTCCGAGGGTAATCATCTTTTCAGCAATCGGGCGAAGTTCCTTTGCTTTTGCATCCGTAGTAACGATTCTCTCATGACTCAAAAAGGAGGTTACCATGTTGCGAAACATCGCAATTCTATGGCTGGTAGTCCTACCCAGTCTTCTACCTGATTTATTGTGGCGCATTCTACGATATCCTTTCTCTCAACTGCAAACTGTCTGGTTATTCCTCTTCCTGACGTTCCCCGCGAATTCTTCGAAGAATTTCAGGATCAGGGAAGTTATCTAGAGTCATACCAAGTGTAAGTCCCATATCAGCTAGAACATCTTTAATTTCATTTAAAGATTTACGGCCAAAATTTTGAGTCTTCAACATTTCCGCTTCAGATCGTGAGACTAATTCACCAATCAGCTTGATACCGGCATTTTTCAGACAATTTGCGGACCGTACAGATAGCTCGAGCTCATCTACAGAACGATAAAGATTTTCATTAATCCTATCCCTGTCCTCTTCGATTTCGAATTCTTCTATCTCTTCTGCTTCTTCATCAAAATTAATGAATATCGTCAGCTGTTCTTTTAGTATTTTTGCTGCAAACGCCAATGCGTCTTCAGGCGAAACACTTCCATCAGTCCACAGCTCTATAACCAACTTATCATAATCGGTCATCTGACCAACACGTGCGTTGGAAACACTAAAATTCACTTTCTTGATTGGGCTAAAAATCGAATCTATCGGAATAGTGCCAACAGGGGCCTTTTCATCACGATTTCGATCCGCGGCAATATAGCCCTTTCCCAACTTGACCAGCATATCAACTTCAAAATTTGCATCTTTCGAACACGTTGCAATATGCTGTTCCGGGTTCAATATTTCGATATTCGGGTCGGTAACAATACTTGCTGCCGTTATTATTCCCTCACCTTTATGAACAATTCGGATAGTACGAGGTTCATAACCATGCAACTTGAGGCGCACTGATTTAAGATTCAAAACGATGTCGGTAACATCTTCGGTAACACCAGGGATTGCAGAAAACTCGTGAAGCACACCTTTGATTCTTACAGAGCAAATTGAAGCCCCCTGTAAAGAGGAAAGCAATACTCTGCGCAAAGAGTTACCTAAAGTGGTACCAAAACCTCGCTCAAAAGGCTCGGCAGTAAATTTACCATATGTTTTTGTAAGAGTCTCTGTTTCAACCTGGACCTTTTTGGGCTTGATCAGGTCTCTCCAATTTTTATACATCAATATCCTCCCAGGAGCACATCTCTAGAAACTATTACTTTGAGTAGAGCTCTACTATAAGTTGTTCCTGGATCGGTGTCGTTATATCCTCTCTTACTATAAGAGATTTCACTTTACCGCTAAAAGTATCCTTATCCAGTTCCATCCATTGAGGGATACCGCGGCGAACCACTGCTTCCAAAGACTCAAGAATAGCTGAGATAGAGCGACTCTTTTCCCGCAAAGCAATGACGTCTCCTACTTTGACTTGATAAGACGGGATATCAACACGGCGTCCATTTACGGTAAAGTGACCTTGACGAACGAACATGCGTGACTGGGTACGAGAAGAGGCAAAGCCAAGCCGATATAAAATGTTATCCAATCTACTCTCAAGAAGAAAAAGGAGATTCTCTCCAGTAACTCCCTTCATCCTGTCAGCTTTCTGGAAATAACCTCGAAACTGTTTTTCAAGGATACCATAGATACGTCTAACCTTCTGCTTTTCACGAAGCTGAATGCCGTACGGAGAAACCTTCACACGAGCCTGCCCATGTTGCCCAGGAGCATAGTTTCTTCGTTTGATTGCACACTTATCAGTAAAGCATCTCTCGCCTTTAAGAAATAGCTCCATATTTTCTCTTCTGCACAATCTGCAGCTAGGACCAGTATATCTAGCCAATTAAAACCTCCTTCGATGTAAAGAGTTACACTCTTCTTCTTTTGGGCGGACGACATCCATTGTGAGGAATGGGAGTCACATCGCGTATAAAACTTATAGAAAAACCCACCGACTGCAATGCTCTAAGAGCCGACTCGCGACCTGAACCGGGACCTTTAACATAAACTTCTATATTTCTAACCCCATGCTCTTGCGCCTTTTTAGCAGCATCCTCAGCGGCAATCTGTGCTGCAAATGGAGTACTTTTACGCGAGCCCTTAAAACCTTTACTCCCAGAACTAGACCAGGCCAAAACGTTTCCGTTTTGATCAGTGATCGTAATCATAGTATTATTAAAGGTAGCCTGAATATGAGCTACACCATTAGGTATATGCTTTTTTTCTTTTTTCTTACGAACAACCTTACGAGCTGGGTTTGCCATTGTTCCTCCGAAGACTTAAACTATTTCTTTTTACCAGCAACAGTTCGTGCAGGACCTTTTCTGGTTCTGGCATTTGTTTTAGTTCTCTGACCATGTACCGGCAAACCTTTTCTGTGACGCAGGCCACGGTAGCAACCAAGATCCATGAGTCTTTTGATATTCATGGATATCTCACGGCGAAGGTCACCTTCCACCTTGCAGGTCTTATCAATGCAGTCTCTGATACGTGCTATTTCCGGTTCGGTAAGGTTTTCTGTAGTCGTATCGCAATCAACATCGCTTTCAGACAGGATCTTCTTTGCAGTTGATCTTCCTATACCATAGATATACGTCAGAGCGATTTCAATCCGTTTATTTTTTGGTAAATCAATACCTGTTATACGTGCCAATGCCGACTCCTCCTGATTACACTATTAGCCTTGTCTTTGAGTATGTTTCGGAATGTCGCAAATAATCCTGACAATTCGTTTACGACGAATTATCTTACATTTATCGCACATTTTTTTGACTGATGCTCGTACTTTCATGAGAGACCCTTTCGCTTTACTACAACAGGTTTCAAATTTAGATAATTGAGTGTCTGTTGATAAAAAAATAATTAGCTAAAAACTGTTAAAATTTCCGGGCCGTTTTCAGTGATCGCTACGGTATGCTCGAAATGGGCCGACAACCCGCCATCGAGAGTTACCGCCGTCCATCCATCTGAAAGAACTTTTACTCCCGGACCCTTTTGATTGATCATTGGTTCAATCGCCAGCACCATTCCGGGTTTGAGCTTAACACCTCTTCCCGGTTTGCCAAAATTAGGCACCTGTGGACTCTCATGCAAACTACGCCCGATACCATGTCCGACAAATTCACGTACAACAGAGAAACCGCTCTTTTCGGCATGAGCCTGTACCGCCGCAGATATATCAGAAAGATTGTTACGTGCTGTTGCCTTTTCGATGCCCTTGTATAAAGCTTCTTCTGTCACCTTAATCAGCATTAGAGCATCATTAGAGACACTGCCAACTGCTAGGGTTATGGCGGCATCACCATAAAAGCCATCATAAACTACACCAAAATCGATACTTACGATATCTCCAGGGCGGAGTTCTTCGGTAGTTGGAAAACCATGGACTACTTGGTCATTTACTGAACAACACAAGGAAAATGGGTAACCACTATAGCCCTTAAATGCCGGAACAGCGTTACTCTTGCTGGCATGCTTTTCGGCGATCTGATCCAATGCAGACGTTGTAACACCTGGCTGAATTTTTTGCCGCAACAACTCGAGAGTTTCAGCCACAATCTTACAAGGGACCCTCATCCTCTCGATTTCCTGAGAAGACTTAAGAATTATCACGCAATGAACCTTCCAGGCCCCTTAAGATATTGCTTTGAATCTCATCGATAGTGCCGACGCCCGAAATAGTGCACAATAACTTTTTTTCCGTATAATAATCAATTAAAGGTGCGGTTTTATTATAATATTCAACTAGACGCTTACGCATAGTTTCAATCTTATCATCATCTCGCTGGTAAAGACTTGCTCCACACAGGTCACAGATCCCCGCAACCTTGGGTGGATCAAACAAAGTATGATATCCCTTACCACACTTTTCACACATTCTTCTGCCACTTATTCTGGTAAGAAGCTCTTCATCATCAACCGACATGGATAAAACATGTTCAATCTGCTTACAGAGTCGAACAAGCATCGCATCAAGAGCATCTGCCTGAGCGACTGTCCGTGGAAAGCCATCAAGAATAAAACCACTCGAGCAGTCAGCTTCCTGCAATCTTTCTTCAACGATGCCGACAACAACCTCATCGGGTACCAGCGAACCACTATCCATGAAGGACTTGGCACGCACACCCATTGGTGTTCCAGCACGAACAGCAGAGCGAAGAATATCACCGGTAGAAATCTGTGGAATATTCAGCGTTTTACTTAAAAGACTAGCCTGAGTACCTTTTCCAGCTCCTGGAGGGCCCAAGAAAATTAAATTCATAACAGCTCCATCGCAGCTAGCGTCTGCCCTTAATTTTCACACCCTTCATGAAACCTTCATAATTACGAGTAATCAGATGAGACTCAATCTGGGCAACAGTATCCATTCCAACACCAACTACAATCAAAAGTGCAGTCCCCCCAAAATAAAAAGGGAGTTTGAAATTACTAATCAGGATGGAAGGCAATACGCATACTATGGAAATATAGATTGCTCCGGCAAAAGTCAGCTTAGTAAGTACTTTGTCCAGATATTCAGACGTTTCTTTACCAGGTCGTATTCCGGGAATATAGCCGCCATGCTTTTTTATATTTTCTGCCACATCAGTCGGGTTAAAGGTAACAGCCGTATAGAAGTAACAAAAAAAGACTATAAAAGCAACATAAAAAAGCTCATAAACCCAGTTACCGGGACTGAAGCTTTGTGCTATTTTCTGAACCGCAGGAACATTTATAAAATTTGCAATCGTGGCGGGAAACATAATTATTGAAGAAGCAAAAATTGGCGGGATAACTCCGGCCATATTGACCTTCAATGGAAGATGAGATGTTTGCGCGCCGTATGACTTGAGACCCACTACTCTTTTTGCATAATGAATAGGAAGTCTTCTTTGTCCCCGCTCGACAAAAACAATTCCGGCTATAACGGCAATCATCAGAAGCGCGGCAAAAAGCAGAACAAAAAGAGGTAATTCACCGTGTGCTGTCAATCTGTAGCTATTAATAAGCGCCACTGGTATTCTTGCAACAATCCCGGCGAAGATGATCAGTGAGATTCCGTTACCAACTCCCTTTTCTGACATCTGCTCACCCATCCACATGATGAAAGCAGTTCCGGCAGTTAAAGTAATAACAGTCATGATCCGGAAACCCCAACCGGGAGCTTGAACAACCAGTTCACCAGCAGGGCCTGTCATTGTTTCCAAACCGATACTAATACCGAGAGCTTGAACAACACTTAGTACGATTGTTCCGTATCGTGTATATTGGGTTATTTTTTTACGTCCTGACTCACCCTCTTTAGACAATTTTTCTATAGATGGTACAACAACTGTCAGTAGTTGAAAAATAATGGAGGCTGAAATATACGGCATTATTCCAAGAGCAAACACCGTAAGTTTTTCAAGAGCACCACCAGAAAACATATCAAACATCCCGAGTAAAGTACCTCGAGCCTGTTCAAAAAAGTGCGATAGAGCTTGACTGTCTATACCAGGAGTTGGAATATGACACCCTACCCTGTAGACAGCAAGCATAGCCAGTGTGTAAAACACTCTTTTTTTTAAATCGGGTATGCGAAATATGTTTTGTAAAGCGGATATCAAAATGGCAGCTCCTGAAGAGTACCGCCAGCAGCTATAATCTTTTCTCGAGCAGCCGCACTGAATTTATGAGCAGAAACAGTTAATGGTTTCGTGATCTCACCAGTCGCTAATATTTTCACCGGTAAGGATTTTTTTGAAAGAAAACCCTTTTCCTTAAGTTCGTCCAGGGTTACAGCGGAATTAGCAGGAAAGGTATCAAGATCACTGAGCTTGACCAAAGTGAACTCTTTCTTGCACAGGGGCGTAAACCCACGCTTCGGCAGACGTCGCTGCAGAGGCATCTGGCCCCCTTCAAACCCTGGCTTGATACTGCCGCCACTACGTGCTTTTTGACCCTTATGACCCTTTGTTGCTGTTTTGCCGTGTCCGGATCCAGCACCACGTCCAATTCTTTTACGGTTCTTAGTAGAACCCTCAGCGGGCCTTAAATTATTTAAATCCATCGTAATACACCCCATGGTATTATTCTTCAACCTTGACTAAGTGCTGAACCTTATTAATCATTCCCCTAGTTTCCGGTGTATCAGGTAAGGAAACTGTTTTCATCCTCTTGGTAAGCCCCATTCCATTGAGCACAGCCCTATGGCTTGCAGGTTTCCCAATATGGCTCCTGATAAGTGTTACTTTTAGTTTGCCTTGCATTTTATCTGTGTCTCCCTTGAAACAATGCTATTCGACAACACCCCTACGAGCGGCAACTTCCTGAGGACTTCTCAACATCGCAAGGCCGGCAACAGTGGCCTTGACAACATTGTGGGGATTATTTGAACCTAAGCATTTAGATAGAATATTATGAACACCAGCAGCCTCTAATACTGCGCGCGCCGCACCTCCGGCAATTACACCAGTACCAGCAGAGGCTGGTTTCATCAGCACTCGACCTGCGCCGAACTTACCAAGAACCTCATAAGGAATTGTGTGCTGTTCGATTGGAACTCGAATAATATTTTTCTTTGCCTGCTCAACGCCCTTTCTGATTGCTTCGGGAACTTCATTGGCTTTGCCCAAACCGTAACCGACATGGCCATTTCCATCACCGACAACAACTAGAGCTGAAAAGCTAAATCTACGTCCACCCTTAACAACTTTCGCAACACGGCTTATATGGACAACTTTGTCAGTCAAGTTAAGTTCATTAGGATTGATCTTAAGCAAGTATAGCCTCCTGATTCATTCTTCTCAAAAAGAGAGTCCGTTTTCTCTGGCCGCATCTGCTAAAGCCTGGATCCGACCATGATATAGAAAACCATTTCTGTCAAATACTACACGGTCAATTCCCTTTTCAAGAGCAGCCTTAGCGATTGATGCACCGACTTTTTTCGCTGCCTCAATATTACCCGTATAATTGAGGTCACCTTTAACGGTTTCAACTAGAGTAGAAGTTGCTACAAGAGTAGTCCCGTTTGTATCATCAATTAATTGAGCATATATGTGCTTGGCACTTTTAAACACATTAAGCCGAGGGCGATCAGAAGCACCTTTAATTTTTTTACGAACGCGAATTTTCCGCTTTAATCTTGAATTACTTTTTTGAGATAGTGAACTCACTTTAACTCTCCTTACAGAATGATGCTATTTCTTCCCGGTTTTTCCAGCCTTACGAAGTATCTTTTCATCGGAATATTTGATGCCCTTGCCTTTATATGGCTCAGGTGGACGGAAAGATCTGATCTTTGCTGCAGTTTGGCCAACGAGTTCCTTATCCGCACCACGAACGAAAACTTTGGTCATTTTCTCCACTTCTACTGAAATCCCGGTAGGCAACGGAAAAAATATCTGATGGGAATACCCGAGACTCAAAACAAGTGTATCACCCTTAACTTCAGCTCGATAACCGACGCCCGTAATATCAAGAATGGTCTCAAAACCCTTTGTTACACCGATTACCATGTTGCTGACCAGTGAACGAGTAAGGCCGTGAAATGATCTTGATTTAGGATCATCAGCAACTCTATTAACTACTATTTGCTTGTTATCATCAAGGTGGATGGAAACCCCTTCAATCATGGGCCGGGACAGAGTTCCCTTGGGTCCTTCTACCTTAACAATCGAATTATCAAGGCTGATTTTCACACCAGTGGGTATTTCTATTGGAAGCTTCCCAATTCTAGACATGGTTAATACTCCTCAAATCTGTTCTTACCAAACTGTACAGAGAAACTCACCGCCGACAAGGGCTTCACGTGCCGTTTTATCGGTAATAACACCCTTAGATGTAGAAAGTATTGCCACACCAAGGCCGTTTTTTACTTTTGGTACGTTACTGCCTTTGACATACACCCTGCTTCCAGGCTTACTAATTCTCTTGATCTCGGTAATGACTCCATCTTTTTCATCAATATATTTAAGATAGATACGCAGGATACCCTGCTTATCATCCGCAATAACTTTATAATTTTTAATAAACCCTTCACTTCTCAAGACATTTGCAATATTAACCTTGAGATTTGAAGAAGGAATATCAACTTTTTGAAGTTTTACCATGTTTGCATTTCTAATTCTGGTAAGCATATCTGCTATGGGATCAGTCATCGACATTTAAGTCACTCCTCTAACTCTAACGTAGGTAGATTACCAGCTCGATTTAATTACGCCTGGTAACTTTCCGCTTGAAGCCAGTTTTCTAAGGCAAATCCTGCACATTTGAAATTTGCGGTAATAAGCTCTCGGTCGACCACAAAGCGGACAGCGATTATACGCTCTCACCTTGAATTTTGCAACTCTCTGAGCTTTTAATATCATCGACTTTTTAGCCACTGGTGTCCTCCAAACGGATTAGTTCCTGAAAGGCATTCCCAATATTTTCAAGAGGGATTTACCTTCTTCATCTGTTTTAGCTGTTGTTACTATTGAAATGTTAAGGCCTTTTACTTTATCGACCTTATCATAATCTATTTCAGGGAAAATTAGTTGTTCTTTTATTCCGAGGGAATAATTTCCTCTTCCATCAAAGCCCTTACCGGAAACGCCTTTGAAGTCACGAACCCTGGGAAGTGAAATATTCATCAAGCGATCGAGAAATTCATACATTCGATCCTTACGCAAAGTTACCATACAACCGATCGGCATTCCCTGACGAAGTTTAAAGGAGGCTATAGACTTCTTGGCTTTTGTGATTACTGCCTTCTGCCCAGATATCGTACTAATTTCCTCCGCAGCAGAATCAAGAATTTTAACATTCTGAATTGCTTCGCCAAGCCCCATATTGATGACAATTTTCTCTATTTTGGGGACTTGCATTACGTTCTTATAGCCAAATTCCTTCATCAACTGAGGAATGATTTCTTTTGTGTAAACTTCCTTTAACCTCGCCATTTACTCCTCCGTCTATTTATCAAAGGCCTCGCCACACTTTACACAAAGGCGAACTTTTTCACCATTTTCAAGCATAGCTTTCTTGACTCTGACTGGTTTCGTGCATTTCGGACAATACAGCATGACATTGGAGATATGGATAGGAGCCTCTTTTTCTTCAATGCCACCCGGTTGATTACCTTTTGCTCGGATGTGCTTTTTCATCAAATTGAGACCTTCAACTACTACGCTGTCTTTCTTAGAAAACACACGGAGTATTTTACCAGTCTTGGCGTTATCCTTACCAGTAACAACCATAACCATGTCGTCTTTTTTTACTCGCATTTTCTTGCCTTGCATCTTAATTCTCCTGAAGAAATTTAAAGTACTTCCGGTGCGAGCGAAATAATCTTCATAAATTTCTTAGCTCTCAATTCCCTGGCGACAGGTCCGAATATGCGAGTGCCGACCGGTTCTTTTGCATTATTAATTACAACTCCGGAATTATCATCAAAACGAATATAAGAACCATCGGGACGACCAATTTCTTTGGCGGTCCTGACGACAACTGCCTTAACCACGTCGCCTTTTTTTACCTTTGAGTTAGGTATGGCTTCCTTAACAGAGGCAACAATGATATCACCAATACTTGCATATTTTCTTTTCGAACCACCCAAAACCTTGATGCAATAAAGTTTTTTTGCGCCTGAGTTATCTGCCACATCAAGTATCGTTTGCATCTGTATCATCTGAAGGCTCCTACCTTATGAAGTTCTCTCAAGAACTTGCTTCACTTTCCAGTGTTTGTCCTTGCTTAGAGGTCTGGTTTCTATAATCTGAACTCTATCACCGATCTTACAGGTATTCGTTTCATCATGTGCTTTGTATTTCACACTTGTCTTAATGTACTTATTGTAGGCCGTATGCTTTACGAGATGCGAAACCTTTACAACTACGGTTTTCTGCATTTTATCGCTTACTACGATGCCAACCTGTGTTTTTCTGTTTCCCCGCTCGCTCATGATTTCCTCGCCTTACCCTCTCTTTTCCCTGAGTATGGTCTTCAACCTCGCAATATCCTTTTTCAAGGCAGGAAGCTTAGAAGTATTTTCCAAACGTCCTGTGTGAAGCTGAAACTTGACATTGAATAACTCTTTCTTGAAATCCTGCTCTTTGGAGTTCAGCTCTTCTATTGACATATTTCTTAATTCTTTACTCTTCATTACTGACCTTCCTTGTAACAAATTTCGTAGAAATAGGAAGCTTAAAGGCTGCCAGCCGTAATGCTTCACGAGCTATTTCCTCAGAAACACCTTCCATCTCATAAATGATCCGGCCAGGCTTAATAACACTGACCCAGGAATCAGGAGAACCCTTACCTTTACCCATGCGGGTTTCAGCAGGCTTGGAGGTTAGTGGCTTATGGGGGAAAACACGGATCCACGTTTTCCCACCCCTTTTTATATAACGTGTCATGGCAATACGAGCAGCTTCAATCTGCTTGGAATCAAGCCAGCCACACTCAGTTGCCTGCAAACCATATTCTCCGAAGGCCAAGGTAACTCCTCGCTCAGGAGACCCTTTCATCTTACCCTTCATCTGCTTTCTATGTTTAACTCTCTTGGGCATTAACATTGCTTCAAGCTCCTATACTATTTTTTCCCAGGGAGGACTTCACCTTTAAAAATTAGCACCTTAACACCAATAATTCCATAAGTCGTTTTAGCTTCAGCAAAACCGTAATCTATATCTGCACGAAGAGTATGGAGCGGCACCCTTCCTTCACGATACCATTCAGTTCTGGACATTTCAGCGCCACCGAGCCTGCCGGAACAGGTTATCCGAATGCCCTTTGCGCCGAACTTCAACGCCGTGGTAACACTTTTTTTCATTGCTCTTCGAAAGGCAATTCGCCTTTCCAATTGAAGTGCAACGTTTTCCGCCACCAGTTGAGCGTCAAGTTCAGGTTTTCTTACTTCCTGAATGTTCAGAAAAACTTCTTTGTCGGTAAGTTTAGCGAGTTCTTTTTTGAGTGTTTCCACCTCAGAACCCTTCTTACCTATTATGAGTCCGGGACGTGCAGTAAAAATATTAATTTTTGCTTTGTTTGCTGCACGTTCAATCTCGATTTTTGATACACCGGAGTGATAGAGTCTTTTCTTAAGAAAACTTCTTAACTTGAGATCCTCATGGAGAAGCTTTGCATAATCAGCCTCTGCATACCACTTCGAATCCCAGGTTTTTATAACACCCAGTCTAAAACCTATAGGATTAACTTTCTGGCCCAAACTTCACCTCCGACTGATTTCTTATTTCTTCTCCGATAAAACCACATGTACATGGCTTGTCGGTTTTCTGATTTTACTGGCCCGACCCATTGCCCTAGGCAAAAAGCGCTTGAGAGAAGATCCAGCATTGACATAAATGGTTTTCACAAATAAGGAATCAACATCAGATACACCTTTTTGCTCAGCATTAGCAACAGCGGATCTGAGAAGATTTGAAATCAGCTTAGCAGATGGCTGAGGAGAAAACTTCAAAATATTCAATGCTGATTGAATCTCTCTACCACGAATCATATCAACCACAAGCCGTGTCTTCCTTGGTGAAATACGGGCAAAGGTTAGCTTGGCACTTGCTTCCATGTATCACTCCTTAATCTATTACTTCTTTTTCAACTTGCTTTTTTTATCGGCTGCATGTCCGTAAAAAGTTCTTGTTGGAGCAAACTCACCAAGCTTATGTCCCACCATGTTTTCAGTTACAAAAACTGGGATAAACTTTTTACCATTGTGAACAGCAAAAGTTAAGCCGATAAAGTCAGGAATAATAGTAGACCGTCTTGACCATGTTTTGATAATTTTTTTGGAACTAGGGCCTTCGGCCTGCGCCTTTGCTATTACATGCCCATCAACAAAAGGTCCTTTTTTGATTGATCTCGCCATTGACTGATCCCTTTAATGCATTTAATTATTTACGAGGTTTTATAATAAAACGAGAAGACGTCTTATTTGTCCTTGTTTTGTAACCTTTCGTCGGAATACCCCAAGGAGTAACTGGATGACGACCACCGGATGTACGACCTTCACCACCACCGTGGGGATGGTCAACCGGGTTCATTGCAACACCCCTTACTTTTGGACGCTTGCCAAGCCAACGTGAACGACCTGCTTTACCCAAGCAGACATTTTCGTGATCGAGATTTCCAACTTGGCCTATTGTTGCATAGCATTCCTGGAGAATCATACGGACTTCGCCTGAAGGAAGCTTTACCTGCGAATACTTACCTTCTTTAGACATTAATTGACAAAAGGTTCCGGCGCTTCTGGCTAGTTGCGCACCTTTGCCAATTTTCAATTCTATATTATGAATAATGGTGCCCAGGGGAATCGCTTTAAGCGGAAGAGCATTTCCTGGTCTGATATCGGCCTTTTCGCCCGCCAAAACGACATCACCTACTTTGATCCCGTCAGGTGCAACGATATATCGCTTTTCGCCATCCGCATATACAAGCAAAGCAATACGAGCACTTCTGTTTGGATCATATTCAATAGTATGAACCGTAGCCGGGATATCACGCTTATTGCGTAGAAAATCGATCAGGCGATATTTTCTTTTATGCCCCCCGCCTATATGACGAGAGGTAAGCCTGCCCAGATTATTTCTTCCGCCAGTCCGTTTCAGTGATACGACCAGTGATTTCTCAGGTTTTGAAACTGTGATTTCATCAAAAGTCGAACAGGTCTGGTGTCTTCTTCCGGCTGATGTTGGTTTATAGCTTTTTATTCCCATTTTTCCAACCCCATCTTGGTATTTACACTTCGAAGAAATCTACGTTGCTACCCTCTTTCAAGGTTACATACGCCTTTTTCCAGTTCGAGCGTTTTCCGAAATTTTTTCCAAATCTTTTTACTTTTCCTGCAATATTGATTGTATTTACCTTCACAACTTCAACTTTGAAAAGTTTCTCAACAGCCTCTTTGATTTCAAGTTTATTTGCGTCTTTATTCACTTGAAAAGAAATTACCCCTTCACTCTCTTTTTGGAGGGAAGTTTTCTCGGTCACTAAAGGTTTTTTTATAACGTCGTAAATATTCATGACTGCAACGCTCCTTCTACTTTACGCATCGCTGACTCAGTAAAAATAACATTCTTATATTTCATAAGATCATAAACATTTAAACCTTCAGGTTTCATCAATTTGATATTCATAACATTTCTAGAAGACAAATCGACATTCCTCTCCAGTTCATCAACAACAATCAAAGATTTAGTCTGTTCAAACAGCGTGAGAAAAGAAGCGAAAGTCTTTGTTGAAATAGTATCTAAAGTCAGTGAATTCAATACGGTGAATTTATTTTCTTTAAAAAGATAAGAAAGACAAGACTTCAAAGCTGCTTTATGTGCTTTCTTATTCATGGACAGGTCGTAGTTTTTCTTTTGAGGACCAAAAGCAACCCCACCACCGGGATACTGTGGCGCTCTTCTACAACCCTGACGAGCTCCACCAGTTCCTTTTTGTCTAAAAGGTTTTTTACCACTTCCAGCTACTTCCGATCGCGTCTTGACGGAAACAGTTCCGGCACGACGGTTTGCAAGCTGGACTCTAATAGCATCATGAATAAGATACTCTTTAATTTCAGCGTTAAAAACTGAATTATCCAGGTCTATAACGCCGATCTTATTTCTTTTCATATCAAACAGATCAATTGTAGCCATAACTATCTCCGGTCCCAACCAAAATACTATGCTTTAACGCTATCACTTATAAGCACAAGGCCATTTGCAGATCCAGGTATTGCGCCTTTGATAAGGAGTAAATTATCAGCTTGATCAACTCGCACAACCTGTAATCTCTGGATGGTTACCCGCGTATTACCCATCTGGCCGGGCATTTTCTTATTCTTCATTACCCTGGCCGGCGTTGCGGAACAACCGATGGAGCCTGGGGCCCTATGGAAGCGAGAACCGTGCGAGGCACGACCGCCCTGAAAACCCCATCTTTTAATAACGCCTTGGTATCCCTTACCGATGCTTGTCCCTGTGACGTCAACGAATTCACCAGCGGAAAAGATATCTGCTGTCAGAGTATCGCCAATTTTGTATTGGCTTATATCAGCTAGCCTGAATTCCCGGAAAAATTTCCGAGGACCTTGCGCTGCCTGTCGGCAATGCCCGACAATTGCATTATTTGCAAGATTTGCATCAGTTTCGCCGAAACCAAGCTGAATTGCACTATATCCGTCCTTCTCCGTTGTTTTAACTTGAAGAACAACGCATGGGCCCGCCACAACTACTGTGACAGGGATTTTTCGCCCATCTTCACTGAATATCTGGGTCATTCCCAGTTTTTTTCCAAGCAGTCCCTTCATCATAACGGCTGATCCTGTTCGATTTAGTCTTTATGTAACTAACTTACAACTTAATCTCTACGTCAACTCCAGCAGAAAGATCTAGCTTCATCAAAGCGTCAACCGTCTGCTGAGTTGGGTCGAGAATATCTATGAGACGTTTATGAGAGCGTATTTCAAACTGATCTCTCGACTTCTTATCTACGTGTGGTCCACGCAGTACACAATACTTATTGATAACTGTAGGAAGTGGAATAGGACCGGCAATACGAGCACCAGTACGCTTTGCAGTCTCTACAATTTCACCAACCGACTGATCAAGAAGCTTGTGATCATATGCTTTTAAACGAATTCTTATTTTTTGACTTGGCATCTCATCCTCGTACTAATCGTTTATTCTATAATGGAGCTCACGACACCAGCGCCGACAGTACGGCCGCCTTCGCGAATTGCAAAACGGAGACCCTCATCCATGGCGATCGGGGTAATCAGATTAACCGTGACCGCAACGTTGTCGCCAGGCATTACCATCTCTGTTCCGGCAGGAAGGTCTACTATGCCGGTAACATCTGTCGTTCTGAAGTAAAACTGGGGACGATAGCCGTTGAAAAACGGTGTGTGACGCCCACCCTCTTCTTTGGTCAGGATGTATGCCTCGGCATTGAACTTCGTGTGCGGGGTGATGGTACCGGGCTTCGCCAATACCTGTCCGCGCTCGATATCTTCACGCTTCACACCGCGCAGTAGTGCTCCGATATTGTCACCGGCGCGACCCTCATCCAGCAACTTGCGGAACATTTCTACGCCCGTTACCGTGGTCTTCTGGGTCGGACGGATACCGACGATCTCAACCTCTTCACCTACCTTGACAATCCCGCGCTCGACACGACCGGTCGCTACCGTTCCACGTCCGGAAATGGAAAACACGTCTTCCACCGGCATAATGAACGGCTTGTCAATGGCACGCTCCGGGTTAGGTATATAACTGTCTACGGCTTCCATGAGCTTGAATATCGCCTGCTCACCCAGTTCACCGGTATCACCCTCAAGACCCTTCAAAGCAGAACCCTTGATGATGGGAGTGTCGTCACCGGGGAAATCGTAGGCTGAAAGGAGCTCGCGGATTTCAAGCTCAACCAGTTCGAGGAGTTCTTCATCATCGACCATGTCGGCCTTGTTCAGGAACACGACGACGTAAGGAACGCCGACCTGGCGGGCAAGAAGAATGTGCTCGCGAGTCTGAGGCATCGGACCATCGGCCGCGGAAACAACCAGAATTGCTCCATCCATCTGTGCCGCACCGGTAATCATGTTCTTGACATAGTCAGCATGGCCAGGGCAGTCAACGTGAGCATAATGACGGTTGTCCGTCTCGTACTCAACGTGGGCAGTTGCAATCGTAATACCGCGCTCCCGTTCTTCCGGAGCATTGTCAATCTGGTCGAACGACTTATATACCGCCTGCCCCTTCGATGCCAACACTTTCGTTATTGCTGCCGTCAGCGTTGTCTTGCCATGGTCAACGTGGCCGATCGTTCCTATGTTTACATGCGGCTTTGTTCTCTCAAATTTCGCCTTCGCCATCTTGATATCCCTCCTCGTATAGGAAACTCTAACCTTTCACTTTCGCGACTATTTCTTCTGCCACCGACTTAGGCACCTGCTCATAATGATCAAACGTCATGGTGTATGTTGCCCTGCCCTGCGTAGCAGAGCGCAAATCGGTTGCGTAACCAAACATGGTTGCCAAAGGAACCATAGAAGATATAACCTGAGCACCAGCTCTTGATTCCATGCCGAGGATGCGACCACGACGAGAGTTAAGATCGCCGATTACATCCCCCATATGCTCTTCCGGAACTACAACCTCAACCGACATGATCGGTTCAAGAAGAACAGGTGACGCTTTCGAACAGCCATCCTTGAAACCTATTGAGCCGGCAATCTTGAAAGCCATTTCCGAAGAGTCTACATCATGGTAGGAACCATCAATCAGGGAGACTTTAAGGTCAACCACCGGGAATCCTGCCAGCACACCATTTTCCATCGCTTCCTGAATTCCCTTATCAACCGCGGGAATATATTCACGAGGAATGACTCCACCCTTAATGGCATCGATAAATTCATACCCGACACCAGGTTCCTGAGGCTCAATCTCGAGCCAGACATGACCAAACTGCCCACGTCCGCCAGACTGCCTGACAAACTTGCCCTCGACCTTGACTTTCTTCGAGATAGTCTCGCGATAGGCAACCTGAGGTTTACCAACCGTAGCCTCAACCTTGAACTCACGCATGAGACGGTCGACAATGATCTCCAGATGCAACTCGCCCATACCGGAAAGAATAGTTTGACCAGTTTCTTCATCAGTCCTGACTCGGAAAGAAGGATCTTCGCTGGCAAGCTTTTGCAAACTCAAGCCGAGTTTTTCCTGGTCGGCTTTTGTCTTTGGCTCAATTGCAATAGAGATTACTGGCTCCGGAAATTCGATCGACTCAAGAATAACCGGCTTGTTGTCGTCACAGAGAGTATCTCCGGTAGTCGTACTTTTCAGGCCAACAGCTGCCGCAATATCGCCGGCACGTACTTCCTTGATTTCCTCTCGCTTATTGGCATGCATTTGCAGAATTCGACCAATGCGTTCCTTCTTGCCTTTTGTCGAATTATACACATACGAACCAGCGGAAATAAACCCGGAATAGACCCTGAAGAAACAAAGCTGACCAACGAACGGATCGGTCATAATCTTGAATGCCAGCGCAGAAAAAGGCGCATCATCCGAGGATTCTCTAGTAATCGGCTCATCTGAACCTTCCACAACACCGGTAATAGGAGGAATGTCGGTCGGGGCAGGCATATAGTCGATAACAGCGTCAAGAAGATTTTGAACGCCCTTGTTCTTAAAGGCGGAACCACAGATAACCGGACAAATCTGAATGTTAATCGTGCTGGTTCTGATAGCAGAGCGAATCTCGGCAACAGTCAATTCTTCACCGGCTAGGTACTTCTCCATCAAGGAATCATCGTTACTCGACAGCTCTTCGATCATCTTTTCGCGATACTCAACAGCAAGATCAAGCTCAGCTTCCGGTATCTCGGTCACTTTAAAGTTTGCACCAAGCGACTCGTCGTCCCAAATGATCGCTTTCATCTCGACTAGATCAATGACACCGGTAAAAGTCTCTTCCTTACCAATCGGCAGCTGAATAGGTACAGGGTTAGCCTTCAAACGGTCCCGTATCATGGCTACACCACGAAAGAAGTCAGCACCGACACGATCCATCTTGTTAATAAAGGCAAGCCTTGGAACATGATATTTATCAGCCTGCCGCCACACGGTCTCCGATTGAGGCTCAACGCCCCCAACCGAACAGAATACCGCAACAGCACCGTCAAGCACCCTCAAGGAGCGTTCAACTTCAATGGTAAAATCCACATGGCCAGGGGTATCAATAATATTTATACGGTGATCTTTCCAGGAACAGGTTGTTGCAGCAGAGGTAATAGTAATGCCCCTCTCTTGCTCCTGCTCCATCCAGTCCATGGTTGCCGTTCCATCATGAACTTCACCGATCTTATGTGAAACACCGGTATAGTAGAGAATACGCTCAGTAGTCGTTGTCTTACCCGCATCAATATGCGCCATGATACCAATATTTCGCGTTTTCTCCAAAGGGACTAAACGTGCCACAAAAAACTCCTCAAAGATAAATCTATCCTGAAACTACCAGCGGTAGTGAGCAAATGCCCTGTTCGCGTCAGCCATCTTATGGGTATCTTCCCGTTTCTTTACCGCAGAGCCGCGGTTATTGTAAGCATCTACAATCTCACCGGCCAGTTTATCCGTTAAGGTTTTTTCCGCTCTTGCATCCGCGTACTTAACCAACCAACGCATCGCAAGAGACGTTCTCCGCTCAGGGCGGATCTCGACGGGAACTTGATAGGTAGAGCCACCTACACGGCGCGACTTCACTTCAAGCACGGGACGAATGTTATCAAGGGACTTTTTGAAAACCTTAATCGGGTCCTCACTTGTCCTCTTGGCAACCAATTCAAGCGCTCCATACAGAGCCCTTTCTGCCGTACTCTTTTTTCCATCCAGCATCAGGATGTTAATGAGCTTTGCCACAACCCGGTCGCTGTACTTAGGATCCGGTAATATAATTCGCTTTGCTACTTCTCTTCTCCTGGGCATATCAACCTCTCACTCCAGTTTTTACTTTGGTCTTTTTGCGCCATACTTGGAACGACCCTGCTTCCTGTCTTTAACGCCAACAGAATCGAGCGTTCCACGAACGATGTGATAGCGCACACCAGGAAGGTCTTTTACTCTTCCGCCTCTTATCAGCACCACGGAGTGCTCCTGTAAATTATGACCGACACCCGGAATATAGGAGGTGACCTCCAACCCGTTGGTCAGACGCACCCTCGCGACTTTCCGGAGTGCAGAGTTCGGTTTTTTCGGAGTAGTAGTATAAACCCTCGTACAAACCCCTCTCTTCTGAGGACAAGACTTAAGAGCCGGTGCCGTAGATTTATCTTTCTTACTTTCCCTACCGATGCGTATCAACTGATTTATGGTTGGCATTAGCAATTATCTCCTAAATACAGCAAAATCAGGCCTGCAAACACAGTCTTTGACAGAAGCGAAAACCGGACAAAAATATCAAAACCAGATGCTCTTGTCAAGCTTTTTTCTTGCACAAATCCGTGCAGCTAGCTGATTTCTTCAATATTCTCTTCTTGAGCTGCAGTCTCTACCCCGCGGTCAGTTTCAACCACAAGCTTGAGATTTCGATATCTTGCAAGCCCAGTCCCTGCCGGTATCAACCGACCCATTATAACGTTTTCCTTCAGTCCACGAAGGTTGTCAACCTTACCCTCAATGGCTGCCTGTGTCAAGACTTTTGTTGTCTCCTGAAAGGACGCGGCAGAAATAAATGATTCGGTAGACAACGATGCTTTGGTGATCCCGAGAAGAAGTGGCTCTGCCATAGCGGGCTTACCGCCATTGGCGAGCACTCTCTCATTTTCTTCTTCGAAAATGCTTCTCTCCAACTGATCGTCGATAAGAAAACTGGTTTCGCCGACGTCTTTAATACGTACACGACGCAGCATCTGGCGGACAATGGTTTCGATGTGCTTGTCGTTGATCTTGACGCCCTGAAGCCGATAAACTTCCTGAACCTCGTCTACCAGATATTTAGCCAGTTCTTTTACACCCATTACCCTGAGGATATCATGAGGGTTGGAAGAGCCATCCATAAGAGCCTCACCAGCCCTTACATAGTCTCCTTCATGAACACTGATATGTTTGCCCTTGGGAATGAGATACTCTTTTGCTTCACCCTGTTCGGGAGTTACAACAACTTTTCTTTTTCCCTTAGCATCCTTGCCATACGAAACGCTACCATCAATTTCCGAGATAACCGCGTAGTCTTTGGGTTTACGCGCCTCAAACAGCTCGGCAACGCGAGGAAGACCACCCGTAATATCTTTAGTCTTCGTCGTTTCACGCGGAATTTTGGCAATGATGTCGCCCGCATTCACGTAGGATTCTTCCTGGACCGATATATTTGCTCCCACAGGGAGGAAATAACGACCAATGGCACTTTCCAGGGTTTTCACTGTCTTGCCGGAATCGTCCTTGATGGCGATACGTGGCCTCTTGTCGGCATCACGTGATTCAATAATGACCTTGCGCGACAGGCCCGTAACTTCGTCGACCTGCTCTTCAACGGTAACACCTTCAACGATATCACCGAATTTGATCCGACCGCTGACCTCAGTGAGAATCGGCATGGTGTACGGATCCCACTCGGCAATGGACGCACCTGCTTTGACATGCGCGCCAGGAGCCACCTTGATTTTTGCACCATAGACGACAGAGTACTTCTCCCGCTCGCGTCCGGTTTCATCAACAATGGCCAGTTCACCGTTACGGTTCATGACAATATAATTGCCGTCAGCGGTTGTAACACTATTGATGTTGATGAACTTTACAACACCTTCATTTCGAGACTCGAGTGATGTCTGTTCAGCATGTCGTGAGGCAGTACCACCGATATGGAACGTCCGCATGGTGAGCTGTGTGCCAGGCTCGCCGATGGATTGCGCGGCAATAACACCGACTGCCTCACCAAGGTTAACAAGATGCCCTCGTGCCAAGTCACGTCCGTAACACTTCGCACAAATGCCACGCTTGCTCTGACAGGTGAGCACGGAACGTATTTTGACCTTCTCTAAACCTGCCTCTTCAATTCTCGTAACGAGAGTTTCGTCAATTTCCATATTGGCAGGAACCAGGATTTCATCGGTAACGGGATCGAGGACATCGTCAAGCGCGACCCTACCAAGAATGCGGTCACCAATATGTTCTATAATCTCACCACCTTCGGTCAGTGCTGAAACAAGAAGTCCATCTATCGTTCCGCAGTCGACCTCAGTGATAATTGCATCCTGTGCGACATCCACCAGTCTGCGGGTTAGATATCCTGAGTTAGCTGTTTTAAGTGCGGTGTCAGCCAAACCTTTACGGGCACCGTGAGTAGAAATGAAGTACTGAAGAACCGTCAGACCTTCGCGGAAATTTGCGGTGATTGGAGTTTCAATGATCTCTCCGGAAGGCTTGGCCATAAGTCCGCGCATACCAGCCAACTGCCTGATCTGCTGAGCCGAACCCCTTGATCCTGAGTCTGCCATCATATGAATCGCGTTAAAGGACGGAACCTTGATCTCTTTCCCCTCTGGGGAAATCAATGTATCACGCGAAAGATTGTCGAGCATTTCCTTGGCAATTTCTTCAGTGGATTTTGCCCAGATATCGATTACCTTATTATATCGCTCACCATCGGTGATAAGACCTTCCGTATATTGGTTCTGTATTTCCTTAACCTCTTCGGTTGCCTTTTCGATGATAACCGGTTTTCCATCAGGAATTACCATGTCATCGATGCAGATGGAAATACCAGCCTCGGTTGAATAACGGAAACCAATTTCTTTCAACTTGTCGGCAAGAATGACAGTATCCTTGTTGCCTGCCAGACGATAACAAACATCAACAAGATTGGTGAGTTCCTTTTTCGTCATGACCTTGTTGATAGCAGAGAAAGGAACATTTTCCGGAAGTATTTCCCTGAGAAGAATTCGACCCGTCGTGGTTTCGACAATCTGTGGTTTTTCATCTGCGGCAAGGTTCTTCATCCGCACCTTGATCCTGGCGTGGATGTCAAGTTCTCCGGCGTCATACGCCATACGAACCTCTGTGGGTGACGCGAGTATTTTCCCCTCGCCCTCCGCAAAGTACTTGTCACGTGTCATGTAATAAATTCCAAGAACCATATCCTGGGAAGGCACGATAATCGGCTTGCCGTTTGCTGGTGACAGGATGTTATTGGTACTCATCATCAAAACGCGGGCCTCTACCTGGCTCTCGATGGAGAGAGGTAAATGGACAGCCATCTGGTCACCGTCAAAGTCGGCATTAAAAGCGGTACAAACAAGGGGATGGAGTTGAATCGCTTTGCCTTCGATAAGAACAGGTTCAAATGCCTGGATCCCGAGTCGATGCAGGGTGGGAGCACGGTTAAGCAAGACCGGATGCTCCTTGATTACCTCTTCCAGCACGTCCCAAACTTCCGGACGCTCCTTTTCCACCATTTTTTTCGCGCTTTTGATAGTGGTTACAAAACCACGTTCTTCAAGTTTGTTATAGATAAACGGTTTAAAGAGCTCGAGAGCCATCTTCTTGGGTAGTCCACACTGATGGAGGCGAAGCTCCGGACCGACAACGATAACTGAACGGCCGGAGTAGTCAACACGCTTTCCGAGGAGGTTCTGACGAAAACGACCCGATTTACCCTTCAGCATATCCGAAAGGGACTTTAAAGGCCTTTTGTTCGGACCGGCAATTGCTCGTCCCCGACGGCCATTATCAAACAACGCATCGACGGCTTCCTGCAGCATCCTTTTTTCATTTCTGATAATGACTTCCGGCGCCTGCAGTTCCATCAAACGCTTCAAACGATTGTTCCTGTTGATTACCCTGCGATACAGGTCATTCAGGTCCGAAGTGGCAAAACGTCCCCCGTCAAGTGGGACAAGTGGCCGCAACTCGGGCGGAAGTACCGGAATACATTCCAGAATCATCCACTCAGGCCTGTTTCCGGAAGCTTTGAAAGCATCGACAACCTTGAGTCTTTTGGCTATCTTCTTTCGTTTTGCCTCACTCGTGGCATCAATCATCTCGGTACGCAAATTGACCGATAAAGTATCAAGATCAAGGGATTTGAGACAGTCGCGAACAGCAGCGGCGCCCATACCGGCTTCAAAATCACCGGCAAATTCCTCTTTGAGTTTCTGATACCGGTCTTCCGTCAACACTTCCCCGATAACAAGTCCGGTATTTCTCGGGTCGGTGACTGCATAGGCCTCGAAATACAGTACTTTTTCCAGGTCTTTCAGGGAAATATCCAGCAGGTTCCCTATTCGTGAAGGTAGAGAACGGAGAAACCATATATGGGCAACCGGCGTTGCCAGGTCTATATGACCAAGTCGCTCACGCCGTACCTTTGATGGGATTACCTCTACACCGCACTTTTCACAGACAATACCCCTGTGCTTCATGCGCTTGTACTTTCCGCAATTGCATTCGTAATCCTTGGTCGGACCGAATATTTTTGCACAGAACAGACCATCGCGCTCCGGTTTGAAAGTACGATAATTTATCGTTTCCGGCTTTTTAACTTCTCCAAAAGAACGCTCCCTGATCTTCTCGGGAGAGGAGATGGAAATGCGTATAGCCGAGAAATGCAATGGATCTTTAGGCTTCTCGAAAAAACTGAAAAAATCTTCCAAAATTGTTTCCTCCTTTTTTAGGAGCTGGCAAACACTCTGGGCAAATGCCCTGTGAGCTATCAATATCGTTTCGTTGTCCTGGCTGTTCGCTCAGTGAGTTACAGGAACAGCGCCGCTATCGGCACTGCCACACCAGGTCGTCTCATTTCAAATAGTCCCGCGGTTACTCTTCATCGATCTCCAATAACTCGACATCAAGACATAGGGACTGGAGTTCTTTGATGAGAACATTAAACGATTCCGGAAGGCCCGGCTCGAGGGTGTGCTTTCCTTTTACAATTGCCTCATACATGCGAGTTCTGCCTGCAACGTCATCGGACTTTACCGTGAGAAACTCCTGAAGCGCATAGGCAGCACCATACGCCTCCATGGCCCACACTTCCATCTCCCCAAGCCGTTGTCCACCAAATTGTGCCTTGCCGCCGAGAGGTTGTTGAGTCACGAGGCTATAGGGACCAATGGAGCGTGCATGAATCTTGTCATCAACAAGATGGTGCAGTTTAAGCACATACATTATACCAACGGTGACCTTGTGCTTGAACGGCACTCCGGTTTTACCGTCAAAGAGAGCAACCTGACCGGAAGAGGCAAACCCGGCTTTTTCCATCAGTCCGCGTATTTTTTCTTCTGAAGCTCCCTCGAAAACAGAGGATGCCATCGGGACCCCTCTCTGCAACCTTTTCGCGACAGCGCAGAGCTCGCTTTCGTCAAGAGTTTCCAGGAAAGTGGTCATTTCCGGGGATTCATACACTTCAGAAATGAAATTCCGAAGAGAATCTGAAGAGGAGTTTTTGGCCAACATTTCCTCGATCTTCCAGCCGATCCCCTTCGCTGCCCATCCCAGATGCGTCTCGAGAATCTGCCCCACATTCATACGGGAAGGTACGCCCAGGGGATTCAGAACAATCTCGACGGGGCGACCGTCTTCCATATACGGCATATCTTCTTCGGGGAGAATACGTGAGACAACACCCTTGTTGCCGTGTCGTCCCGCCATTTTATCACCAACCTGCAGTTTACGCTTGATGGCGATATAAACCTTGACCATTTTGATTACGCCTGGTGGCAGGTCATCTCCCCGCTTCAACTTCTGAATCTTGTCGTCGAAGACAAAATTGATCAATTCGACCTGCTGAGTCAGCGTTGCCAGAATCTGGGCGACTTTTTCCTCGACACCATCAGCCTCGTCAACAGATATTTCATCCCAACGATCGATGGGAACGCCGGTAAGGGCTGCTTCGGTAATTTTCTGACCCTTTACGAGGAGAGAATTTCCATCTCGCCCTTCAAGGGATACTGAAGATATTTTATCGACAAGCAGCTTTTTCAGTTTCCGCTCAGCAGCGGCACGGATGATTGCTATCTCGTCTTTTTCGTCTTTGCGAAGCTTTTCTTCTTCCGCCTTCTCGATACTTTCTGTTCTGCTGTCTTTGTCGGAACCTTTTCTGGAAAAGATCTTCGCGCCAATGACCGTCCCTTCTACACCAGGAGGAACTCGCAACGAAGTATCGCGCACATCACCAGCTTTTTCGCCAAAAATGGCCCGGAGGAGTTTTTCCTCAGGAGAAAGCTGCGTCTCGCCCTTCGGTGTTATCTTGCCGACCAGGATATCACCCGGCTTAACCTCAGCTCCAATTCTGATGATGCCAGATTCGTCGAGATCCTTGAGCGCCTCATCTCCCAAATTCGGGATGTCCGAGGTTATTTCTTCCTTACCCAGTTTTGTGTCCCGGGCAACACACTCAAACTCTTCAATGTGAATCGAGGTGTAGCGATCGTCTTTGACCAGTTTCTCGGAAATAAGGATCGAGTCCTCGAAGTTATAACCGCCCCAGGGCATAAACGCGACCAGGATATTCTGACCAAGAGCGAGCTCGCCCATTTCTGTAGATGGGCCGTCAGCAATAATAGCGCCACAGTTGACGTGGTCTCCTACTTTAACAACCGGTTTCTGGTTGATGCAGGTATTCTGGTTGGAACGTGAGAACTTTATCAGGTTATAGATATCGACCCCGGTTCCGGTCTCGTCATATTCTTCTTCATCAATTTTCACCACAATACGGGAAGAATCAACGGACTCAACAACACCCGTATGCCGAGCAACAACGGAAACACCGGAATCACGTGCGACAATACGTTCCATGCCGGTGCCGACCAGCGGAGAATCCGCCCGAAGCAGCGGAACTGCCTGACGCTGCATGTTGGAACCCATCAGTGCGCGGTTGGCGTCGTCATTTTCCAGGAAAGGAATCAACGACGCTGCAACGGAAACCAGCTGAAGCGGCGAGACATCCATCAATTCAACTTCATCTCGCCCGATGAGAACAAACTCTCCGCCCTTACGTGCGGAAATATAGTCATCAATAAATCTCCCGTTTTCATCAACCTGTGCATCAGCCTGGGAAATTGCGTGTCCTTCTTCCTCCAAGGCAGAGAAGAAACGAACTTCATCGGTAACCGCTCCTCCCGTGACGATGCGATACGGAGTCTCGACAAAACCGTGTTTATTGATCCGGGCATACGTCGAAAGGGATGCGATCAGGCCGATATTCGGACCTTCCGGCGTCTCGATAGGGCATACGCGACCATAATGGGTAGGATGAACGTCGCGAACTTCAAAACCTGCCCTTTCCCGAGTCAGACCACCAGGTCCGAGCGCTGACAAGCGACGCTTGTGCGTAACTTCTGAAAGGGGATTGGTCTGATCCATGAACTGGGAAAGCTGCGAAGAGCCGAAAAACTCTTTCACAACAGCCGATACTGGCTTTGAATTAATCAGGTCATGAGGCATGAGGTTTTCAACCTCTTGAAGACTCATCCGCTCCTTGATCGCACGTTCCATCCTGACAAGCCCGATCCGGTACTGATTTTCAAGCAACTCCCCGACTGCCCGTACTCGTCTGTTTCCGAGATGGTCGATGTCGTCAATTGTACCCTTACCGTTTTTCAGATCGATGAGATACCGGACAACTTCAAGCACATCAGGTTTGGTAAGAGTCTGGGTTTCAAGTGGAATCTGCAGCCCAAGTTTATAATTCAGCTTCAGCCGGCCAACCGGCGAAAGGTCATATCGTTCAGGGTTCGTGAAAAGGTTCTCGAATAATGCCTGTGCACTCTTCAGTGTCGGAGGATCGCCAGGACGCAAACGACGATAAATTTCAATCAGTGCTTCATCCGTTGATCCGATTTTATCAATCACGACGGTATCGCGCAAAGAAGAGGTCGCATGGAGGTTATCAATGAAAAGAACCGTGATCGATTCGATCCCTCGCGACTTCAGCTCTTCCAGCTTGATCTGGCTGATTTCCTCATTACACTCAACCAGAACTTCTCCGGTAGCAGGATCTACCACATCATGCGAAGCATACTTGCCGAGAATTTCTTCATCGGTAATCGGGATGTATTTAATACCATGGTCCGTCATCTTCTTGATTGCGGCCTTGGTGAATTTACGATTTGCTTTGACTATGCTCTCGCCAGTCTCCGGATCAGTAATATCAAAATGCGCTTTCTGGTTAATGAGCAGCTCTGGATCGGCAGCCTTGCGCATCTGCTCGCCGAGATAAATAATCTCACTCTTGTAGTAGTAATTGATGAGTTCTTCCGCACTATAGCCGAGCGCTTTCAAAAGTACCGTAGCCGGCATTTTTCTTCTGCGATCGATACGTACGAAAAGTATGTCTTTATGGTCAAACTCGAAATCTAACCAAGATCCCCGATACGGAATGACCCTGGCAGAGTAGAGTACTTTTCCGCTGGAATGCGTCTTACCTTTGTCATGATCATAGAAAACACCGGGTGAGCGGTGTAACTGGCTGACGATAACCCTCTCGGTACCATTAATAATAAAGGTACCATTCTCAGTCATGAGGGGGATTTCGCCAAAATACACTTCCTGTTCCTTTACTTCACGAACAGCACGGGCACCTGTTTCTTTAATAACATCCCAGATGACCAGGCGAACCTTGACCTTCATGGGAGCGGCATAGGTCATGCCACGCTGATGACACTCTTCGACATCGTACTTCGGTATCCCGAGAGAATAAGAAACATACTCGAGTGAAGATGACTCGGTAAAATCTTTTATCGGGAAGACACTTCTGAATACCGATTCCAACCCATGGTTTTTCCTCGCTTCTGCAGGCACATCAACTTGGAGAAAACGCTTATAGGAATTTTTCTGTATGTCAATCAGGTTGGGTATATCGATAATTTTTTTAATTTTGGCGAAGTTCTTACGCAAAAGGTGGTTATTCGCAATTGAATAAGCCATATGTTCTCCTTTGGTGAGTGCCTGAGAAGATGTACCCTACCTCGCATAGAGTAAGATATTTCACGTGATATGCAAGGCTAACGGGTTTTTATTGAGGTCTTCTCAACGAAAATAGAACAGCCAAGGCCGCACGAAGCAACCTTGGCTCAGGTAGGAATGAATGTTTTAAATGTTATTTAACTTCCACTTCAGCGCCGGCTTCGACAAGCTGTTTCTTAGCATCTTCAGCTTCCTCTTTGGCAACAGCAGTTTTTACAGGCTGCGGTGCACCGTCAACAAGGTCCTTGGCTTCCTTGAGACCGAGGCCAGTGAGTGAGCGAACAACTTTGATAACACCGATCTTGTTAGCGCCACAAGCCTTCAGAATTACATCGAATTCTGTCTGCTCTTCTGCAGCTTCAGCGGCAGGAGCTGCAGCAGCAGCAACAGCGACAGGTGCAGCAGCAGAAACACCGAATTTATCTTCGAGTTCTTTTACCAGCTCAGAAAGATCGAGTACCGACATGTTTTCAATAAAGCTAATTACATCAGCTTTGGTAATTTCAGCCATTTTGATTTCCTCCAAAATATGTTTATGTAAGTAGATAGCGTGTTATTCGGTTAGTTGCCTTCTTTTTTTGCCCGGATCGCATCAAGAGCCCGCACAAAGCTCCCAGGAACAGCGGCAAGTGTACCAACAAAGTTGGTAATAGGCGCATTCAGGGTGCCAAGCATCTTGGCAATGAGAACTTCGCGACTTGGCAAGTCAGCCAGTGCCTGAATTTGAGCGACGGTAATCGGCTTGCCCGAGAGTACGGCGGCCTTAAGCTTGAAGGTTGCCTGCTGCTCTTTTGCGCAACGAGTCAGCACTTTTGCTGCAGCGACCGGATCATCGTAACTTATCGCGATAGCGGTCGGACCAGCATAGTGAGAGATCAGAGTCTCTTTATCTGTTCCCTTTGACGCAAGCTCGAGCAGGGTATTCTTGATTACTTTATATTCTACGGAAGCATTACGAAGTTCGTTTCTCAATTTAGTTGCTTGAGTAACATTCATCCCGCGAAAATCAGCTAGAAAAACCGCTTTTGCATTTTTCAGCTTTTCGTGGAATTCAGTGATGATTTGTTGTTTGTTTTCCCTTTTCAAGCGTCTCCCTCCTTTCTTTGTAATGTAAGGATCGTAACGACCCCGCCAAAGTCTGGAGCGTACTAAATCTTCAGTTACGAACCGCAAGTCTCGGCAGGCTGCCAATTCACTTAAGCCCGTTTGATTAAACCAACGGACACCTGCTTTCTTTGACTTTGGCGCTTAAATCAAACTATATCAATTGAGCCGCAACATCAGCTACATCAAGAGGAATGCCAGGACCCATTGTCGAAGATAACGATATCTTGCGAATATAGGTACCTTTCGCTGCCGAAGGCTTAGACTTCATTAGCGCTTCTATCAGGGCTACGATATTACCTCTGAGCATTTCATTCTCAAAAGAGATTTTGCCAACAGGCACATGTATGATTCCCGCTTTTTCAACGCGGTACTCAACCTTACCGGCCTTGCATTCCTTAACAGCCCTCTCAACATCGAAGGTTACTGTCCCGACCTTCGGATTAGGCATGAGGCCGCGGGGTCCGAGCAATTTACCGATTTTACCAACGACGCCCATCATATCAGGGGTAGCAATGGCCATATCGAACTCAAACCAACCCTCTTGAATCTTTGCAACAAGGTCTTCAGCACCGACATGATCAGCACCGGCCTCCCGTGCTTCCCGCTCTTTTTCACCCTTGGCAAAAACCAGAACCCTGACTTCTTTACCAAGACCATTAGGAAGAACAACCGCCCCGCGAACCATCTGGTCAGCATGACGTGGGTCTACACCGAGACGGACAACAAGGTCAACAGTCTCGTCGAATTTACAGAACGAGGCTTCCTTGGCGATCTCAATTGCATTATGTAAGGAATAGGTGCGAGTTCTGTCAACCTTGGCACGGGCCTCTTTTTGTTTTTTAGAAAATTGTGACATCGGATTTCACCCTCTCTTTATTCAAACAATCTCAACGCCCATGCTGCGGGCAGTGCCTTCAATTGTCAGTATTGCCGCCTCTATGCTTGCCGCATTCAAGTCCGGCATCTTTTTCTGAGCAATTTCCCTGACTTGATCCTTGGTAAGCTTGCCAACTTTATCCTTGTTGGGGATAGCGGAACCCTTTTCAAGTCCTATCGCTTTCTTGATCAGAACTGATGCAGGCGGAGTTTTTGTTATAAAGCTGAATGACCTGTCAGCAAAAACCGTGATGACAACAGGGGTGATAGTACCCTCATCACCTTGGGTCTTTGCGTTAAAAGCCTTGCAAAACTCCATTATATTAACGCCGTGCTGGCCCAGCGCGGGACCAACGGGAGGTGAAGGGTTAGCCTTCCCCGCCGGAATCTGCAATTTGATATATCCGGTAATCTTTTTCGCCATCTGAGAACTCCTTTTATCAGTGTGTTAATCTTCGGCTGTCACCCTACAAGATCCAGATCAAGTAAGCAAATCGCCCCACTCGACCCCTAGCACTTCTCGACTTGCATAAACTCCAGCTCAACTGGCGTTGCACGTCCAAAAATACTTACCATGACGCGTAATTTTCCTTTATCGGGCTTTACATCCTCCACTACCCCAGAGAAATTGAGAAACGGGCCATCAATTACGCGCACCGTTTCACCCACTTCAAAAAGGACTTTCGGCTTCGGTTTTTCGGCCCCTTCCTCCATGCGTTTGGTGATCTTGAGCACCTCTTCATCAGGGATCTGAACCGGAGTATTCCCACCGACAAAACCGGTAACCTTGGAAGTTTCCTTCACAACATGCCAGGTTTCATCGTTCAGTTCCATATTTACGAGAATATATCCGGGGAAAAATTTCCTGGATGACGTTCTTTTCTCGCCCTTTTTCAACTCAACTACAGTCTCGGAAGGTATAAGGATTTCCCCAAAAAATTCTTCAAGATTCAGGTTTCTGATTCTCTCCAGCAGGGAAAGCCTGACTTTATTTTCAAAACCGGAATACGTATGTATTCCGTACCATTTATTCGACATGTTTTTTACCTTAGCTCAAAATGACTTTCATTACTCTGGCAAGAATTACATCACACAGCCCAAGATAAAAAGCTATTAGAAATACAATGAAAACGACAACCCAAGTGGTGGATATCGTTTCCTTCCTAGTAGGCCATGTTACCCTGTGCAGTTCCGCCTTCACGTCATCAAGGAAGCTTTTTGTCTTGGCAAACACTCGCAACCCCTTACGGTAATCGTAGTCAAAGAAGTAAAATGGCAGGCCAGGAGGGATTCGAACCCACAACACCCGGTTTTGGAGACCGGTGCTCTAGCCGTTAGAGCTACTGGCCTGCAGAAAAGCAAAACGTTGCGCTACACAGCGTAGCAACTCAGCTTTACTTTGTTTCCTTATGGGGAGTATGCTTGCGACAGAAACGGCAGTATTTTTTCAGCTCCAGCTTACCAGGAGTATTCCTCTTGTTCTTTGTCGTCGTATAGTTACGTTGCTTGCACTCAGTACAGGCAAGGGTAATAATATCTCTCATTTGTTTGTTCCTTTTAGCTAAAGCGGCAGCAGATGCGAGACCTGCTGCCGGCAGCCTTTACTCGATGATAGAGCTCACAACACCTGCGCCGACAGTACGGCCACCTTCGCGAATTGCAAAACGGAGACCCTCATCCATGGCGATCGGGGTAATCAGATTAACCGTGACCGCAACGTTGTCGCCAGGCATTACCATCTCTGTTCCGGCAGGAAGGTCTACTATGCCGGTAACATCTGTCGTTCTGAAGTAAAACTGGGGACGATAGCCGTTGAAAAACGGTGTGTGACGCCCACCCTCTTCTTTGGTCAGGATGTATGCCTCGGCATTGAACTTCGTGTGCGGGGTGATGGTACCGGGCTTCGCCAATACCTGTCCGCGCTCGATATCTTCACGCTTCACACCGCGCAGTAGTGCTCCGATATTGTCACCGGCGCGACCCTCATCCAGCAACTTGCGGAACATTTCTACGCCCGTTACCGTGGTCTTCTGGGTCGGACGGATACCGACGATCTCAACCTCTTCACCTACCTTGACAATCCCGCGCTCGACACGACCGGTCGCTACCGTTCCACGTCCGGAAATGGAAAACACGTCTTCCACCGGCATAATGAACGGCTTGTCAATGGCACGCTCCGGGTTAGGTATATAACTGTCTACGGCTTCCATGAGCTTGAATATCGCCTGCTCACCCAGTTCACCGGTATCACCCTCAAGACCCTTCAAAGCAGAACCCTTGATGATGGGAGTGTCGTCACCGGGGAAATCGTAGGCTGAAAGGAGCTCGCGGATTTCAAGCTCAACCAGTTCGAGGAGTTCTTCATCATCGACCATGTCGGCCTTGTTCAGGAACACGACGACGTAAGGAACGCCGACCTGGCGGGCAAGAAGAATGTGCTCGCGAGTCTGAGGCATCGGACCATCGGCCGCGGAAACAACCAGAATTGCTCCATCCATCTGTGCCGCACCGGTAATCATGTTCTTGACATAGTCAGCATGGCCAGGGCAGTCAACGTGAGCATAATGACGGTTGTCCGTCTCGTACTCAACGTGGGCAGTTGCAATCGTAATACCTCGCTCTCGTTCTTCCGGAGCATTGTCGATCTGGTCGAACGACTTATATACCGCCTGCCCCTTCGATGCCAAAACTTTCGTAATTGCTGCCGTCAGAGTTGTCTTGCCATGGTCAACGTGGCCGATCGTTCCTATGTTTACATGCGGCTTTGTTCTCTCAAATTTCGCCTTCGCCATCTTGGTAGCCCTCCTGCGCCAGAACCTTTGATACTGTTCGCTATTTTTTTGTTTGCACGCTAAATGATTGTTTCAGAAAAAATGGAGCCCACAATCGGACTTGAACCGATGACCTCTTCCTTACCAAGGAAGTGCTCTACCGCCTGAGCTATGTGGGCACACAATATGGAGCGGGAAACGGGACTCGAACCCGCGACCCTCAGCTTGGAAGGCTGACGCTCTAGCCAACTGAGCTACTCCCGCTAAATTCACATATGAAGATTTTTGAAGAACACCGACCTCATTACTTCCAGTGCAAGCGACTGTCGTCTCCTGCAAGTAATGCCTCCGGAGTTCTTCTGCAGTTTTTATGGTGGAGGGAGGAGGATTCGAACCTCCGAAGTCGTCCGACGACAGATTTACAGTCTGTTCCCTTTAGCCACTCGGGAATCCCTCCAGGGAAGATCAGCACTACTATTAAATGGAGCTGGCGATGGGACTCGAACCCGCAACCTGCTGATTACAAGTCAGCTGCTCTGCCAGTTGAGCTACGCCAGCAAGCTTTGTGCACCATTCAGATTTTGTTTTACGAACTCTTCGTCGGAAACGAAGATACCCGTTATAGCTCCCTTTACATCCCTTGTCAAGATTTTTTAGCAAAAAAAATTTCGGTCATCGCAGCTGCCCGCTACAACAAATGTTATTTACGCCGTACGCCTCTTCTCTTCTCTGCCGCTGCAATCCCACCCTTGACCGGGGACAGCAGATCAAGCGCAGCTGACTCACGTCCGGCAGCGGCCAGCGCCTTTACGACAGAGCCTCGTTCCTGCGGCAGATGAGAGAGCAACAGTGATTTCTGCAGGCCTTTTTCGCGATCCGTTCGTGCAACATAGACACCTTTGCCGGTGTACGGGTCCAAGCCGGTGTAGTAGATACAGGTTGAAAGAGAGCCTGGTGTCGGGGTAAAATCCTGCACCTGCTCGACCTTCAGTCCCAACCTCTTCAAGCACAGGGCAGCATCAACCATGTCAGTGAGGGAACAGCCGGGATGTCCCGACATCAAATACGGGACAAGTGCGTAGCGCTTCCCGAGCCGGGCGGTTTCCGCACGAAAAAGCTCCAGAAACCGGATAAATATTTCACGCCCCGGTTTGCGCATCATGTTCGTGACAGCTGGAACCAAATGCTCGGGAGCAACCTTCAGCAGTCCTCCCACATGGTGGGTCAAGAGTTCTCGCAGGTACTCCGGCTGGCGGGGAAAGAGGTCGAACCGGACTCCGGAAGCAACCGCAACATGTTTGACGCCGGGAACACTTCTGACCTTGCGCAGGAGGTTTGCGGCTTCCTTGTCAGCTATCCGGAGGTTGCCGCAGATCGCCGGATAGATGCAACTGGCCCGGCAACATTTTGCCAGAGCCCCCTCATCGCGACACCTGGCGGCATACATATTGGCCGTAGGTCCCCCCAGATCGGTTACCGTACCTTTGAACCATGAAAACGAGGCGAGCTTTCGGACTTCCTGCAGTATCGACGATTCACTTCGCGACTGCACAACCTTGCCCTGGTGATGGGTTATGGCGCAAAACGCACAGCCGCCCAGACAGCCTCGATGGGTCGTTATTGACGATCGGATCTGGTCACAGGCCGGAATCGATTCCTGATACGACGGATGGGGAGCTTTTTCAAAAGGCAGGGCGTACACTTCATCCATCTCGGACTGAGAAAGGGGGGCTGCCGGCGGATTGCAGATCAGGAAACGGTCGCCATGTTTCTGCACGACCACGGAACCGCTTCGCGAATTCATCTGCTGTTCGGTCAAGCGGAAGGCATTCGCAAACGCATGCTTATCGGCAGAGACATCCTCCCACGAAGGAAGGTGGCAGACGGCGCCGGAAAGAGCGGCAAGTCTGGAGCTATCGCCGATCCAAACCGTGCCCCGGACATTCTGCACTCCGGAAAGCCCCTCACCGCGACGCAATCCTTCCGCAATCTCGAGCAGGGGCTGCTCTCCCATTCCATACACGAGAAGATCCGCTTTCGCATCGAACAGGACCGAGCGACGTACGCGGTCTTCCCAATAATCATAGTGAGCAAAACGTCGAAGACTTGCCTCGATACCGCCGATAATCACCGGCGCATCCTTGAAAGCCTCTTTCAAGCGACTGGTGTAGACGATGGTGGCCCGATTGGGCCGGGCACCGTGACGATTTCCCGGTGTATAGGCATCATCACGGCGAAGCTTCTTCGCCGGGGTATAATGTGCAACCATCGAATCCATTGCCCCGGCCGACACGGCAAAAAAGAGTTTCGGACGACCCAGAACCATGAAGGCTTCTTTGGTCCGCCAGTCGGGTTGCGGAATAATTCCGACACGGAAGCCGCGGGATTCGAGAAGGCGGGCCAAAAGAGGGATACCAAAAGAAGGATGGTCGACATAGGCGTCACCACTTACGAAAATGACATCCAATTCAGACCAGCCGCGCTGAAGCGCCTCGTCTTTGCCGACAGGAAGAAAGGGCATCAGGGAAACAACGGCAGGGCGTCGAGCCCAAGATTTTCAGGAAAGCCGTTCATGATATTCATATTCTGCACCGCCTGCCCCGAAGCCCCCTTGACCAGGTTATCTATGGTTGAAACAACAATAACCCGGCCGGTTCTCTGATCAATCGTCAAACCGATATCGCAGAAATTGGAACCACGGACATGCAGCGTCGACGGATAAACGCCCTCGGGCAACACCCTGACAAACCCTTCGTTACGATAGAACGTTTGGTAGAGCGACAGCAAATTGTCGACCGACGTTTCTTTTGTCAAGGTAGCGTACAGGGTAGAGAGAATACCACGATCCATCGGAACCAGATGCGGGGTAAAGGAAATCGTCACCTGCTCACCGGCAAGGAGCGAAAGCTCCTGTTCGATTTCCGGCATGTGGCGATGGGAGGCAATTCCATAGGCCTTGAACCCCTCATTCACCTCGCAAAAAAGCGTATCGACCTTTGCCCCCCTGCCGGCACCACTGACAGCGGACTTTGAGTCGGCAATGATCGTGGTATGATCGAGAAGGCCCTTTTTCAAAAGCGGGGCGAGGCCGAGGATTATACTGGTGGGATAGCAGCCCGGGTTGCCCACCAGGTCAGACTCGGCGATTGCCTTGCGGTGCAATTCGGGGAGTCCGTAGACTGATTTGGCCAACACATCGGGATTCATATGGGGCTGATACCAAGCTTCATACAGCGCCGGATCGTGAAAGCGGTAGTCAGCGGAAAGATCGACTACTTTCTTCCCCATCTCCAGAAAGGCCGGAACCACCAGCATCGCTGCCTGGTGCGGCAGTGCCGTAAAGATAAAATCCGCTTTTTCGCACACACGAATCGGCTCCAGTTTCTCCAGAACCTGGCTGTAGCGGTCGCGAACCGAGGGAAATATCTCAGCCACCGTCTTTCCGGCACTCCTCTCGGAGGTAACACAGGTAACCGCAACTTCGGGGTGACCAGAAAGAAGCCTCAACAATTCTATACCGGTATAGCCGCTAGCACCAACAACCGCCACCTTTAGCATGCGAAATCTCCTATCAGAAAGAAAAGGGGTAACTATTCAGCATTGTTTCACTGCCGGCAAGAACGTGCTTCCCCTCCCTTGACGGGAGGACCCATAGGGCCTAAAGGGATTGAGGGGTGGGTGAAGCCGCAACCTGCGTCAGACATAGCAATCACCCCCACCCCCTAACCCCCTCCCGCAAGGGGCGGGGGGACATAGCTTGATCTTTCAGTAGGTACTGAATAGTTACAGATAAACAGGTGAGAAGTCTTCTCTCCGACAACCACCTGAAGGACTGCTTGCGAACGCAGAAAAGGGGGAAATCCGCCTGGATTTCCCCCTCTGAAGCAAAATAAAAACAGATCGAATCTTAACGCTTGGAGAACTGGAAGCTTGCGCGGGCAGCTTTCTTACCGTACTTCTTGCGCTCTTTGACGCGCGAATCACGGGTAATAAAACCGGCCTTCTTCAGTACGCCACGGAGTGAAGCGTCAACTTCCAGGAGAGCCTTGGTTATCCCGTGCTTTATGGCACCGGCCTGGCCACTGTCCCCACCGCCCTTGACGGTCGCGTAGATGTCGAACTTGTCGGCATTCTCAGTAAATTCCAAAGGCTGCTTGACCACCATTTTCGAGGTTTCCCTGCCGAAATAGTCATCAAGGCTCTTGTCATTCACGATAATTTGGCCACTGCCCGGCTTAAGCCAGACCCTGGCGATGGATGTTTTTCTCTTTCCGGTGCCGTAGAAGCGTGTTCCAGCCATGTATCTTCTCCTGGTACTATTGTTATGAAATTTGAATTACCCTACAAAGCCTTCGGTTGCTGAGCTTCGTGGGGATGAGCTGCGCCAGCGTAGATCTTCAGCTTCTTCAGCATCAGACTTGCCAGCTTGTTTTTGGGAAGCATGCCCTTTACCGCTTTTCTGATGAGCTCTTCCGACTTCTTTTCCAGAAGTTTTCCGGCCGTGATGCCTTTGATCCCACCGGGAAAACCGGAATGGCTGTAGTAGACCTTACCCGAGAGCTTATTCCCGGTCAGTGCGATTTTCGCAGCGTTAACCACAACCACGAAGTCACCGGTATCGACGCTGGGAGTGTAGGTGGGCTTATTCTTTCCACGCAGCACACTAGCTATCTGGGTTGCGACCCTACCAAGGACCTGATTTTCCACATCGACCAGAAACCAATCCCTGGTTATATCTTTAGAACGGGGTACTTGCGTTTTCATTGAAACCTCACAGCTAGATGAAGAAATAAAATTCAGCGACGGACTGAAAGCTGGTAAATTAATCCATACGCCTTCCCTTGTCAAGTAAAATTATCCTGCCAGTACAATCAATAAAACACTTCCAGAAGGCACAAACCCTGCGGTGGCGCGGTTATACCGGCTTTCCGTCGGTCCTTCTCCTGAAACAAACTCGCGACATCGTTTACATTCATGCCGCCCCGACCAACTTCGACCAGGGTCCCCACCATGATTCGGACCATATTTTTCAGAAAACCCGAGCCCCGCACATCGAAAATAATCATATCGTCAGTCCGGGAAATGTCCAGAGAATAGATCCGCCGCACGGTAGTCTTCGCCGCGCAGTTCGAGGCGCGGAAGGCGGCAAAATCCTTTTCGCCGACAAACAGAGCAGCGGCTTGCTGCATGGCGGCACAGTCCAACGGCCCGCTGAATCGCCAGACATACTGGCGATTCAGCGGCGAGCGTCGCGATGAATTGTAGATCGTATAACGGTAATGCTTGGCGACGGCATCGCGTCGCGGGTTAAACTCCGGAGACACCTCGACAGCCTCGCGGATTGCAATATCAGGGGGCAGAAGTGAATTCAGGCCCTCGCAAAAGGCCTTGACCGGAAGGTTTCGTTCCGTCCGGAAAGATGCCACCATTCCCTTTGCATGAACCCCTGCATCGGTCCGACCCGACGAAACGAGCCGAACCTTTTCCTTCAGCAATCCGGAGAGTGCGCCTTCCAGAACCTCCTGTACGGCAAGGCCATTGGGCTGAACCTGCCAACCGGCATACTGCGTTCCTTCATATTCGATAATCAGTTTAATCGCGCGCATAGAAACAGCGAGACGCCCGGAAGGGCGTCTCGATCCCGAAGGAACCTCTTGTTTTTTCTCTACAGATCGGAGCTATCCTTTCAGATGGTCTCTGATCAATATTTCCGCTATCTGCACGGCATTGGTTGCGGCGCCCTTGCGGATATTGTCGGCGACAACCCACAGGTTGAGGCCATTCTCAATCGACTCGTCCTCGCGAATCCTGCCGACAAAAGTCAGGTCCTGGCCGGCAGCATCGATCGGCATCGGATAGACCCCCTTGGCCACATCATCCACCAGCTTGCAGCCCGGGGCTTTTTTCAGGAGCTCAAAAGCCTTGGCAACGGTGATCTTCTTCTCGGTCTCGATATTCAGCGATTCGGAATGGCCAAAAAACACCGGAACGCGAACGGTCGTGGCCGTCACCCGGATCGGAGACTCCATGATCTTGACCGTCTCGTTGACCATCTTCATCTCTTCCTTGGTGTAGCCGTTCGGCTCGAAGGAATCAATCTGGGGCAGACAGTTAAAGGCAATCCGGTGCGGATAGACCTTCGCTTCCGCGGGGCGGCCGTTCAGCATCTCTCCGGTCTGGATCCGCAGTTCGTCAATCGCCTTCTTGCCGGTGCCGGAAACCGCCTGATAGGTGGAAACGATCAGCCGCTTGATGGTGGCGTAATCATGGAGCGGCTTGAGCGCCACGACCATCTGGATGGTGGAACAGTTCGGATTGGCGATGATACCCTTTTTCGTATACCCGGCGATGGCGTGGGGATTTACCTCGGGCACCACCAATGGCACCTCCGGATCCATCCGCCAGGCACTGGAATTGTCAATGCAGACCGCTCCGGCCCGCGCAGCGGAAGGACAGAACTCCAGCGACCTGCTGCCGCCGGCCGAAAACAGGGCAATGTCAATTCCCTCGAAGGCATCATGATCCAGCAATTCGACCTGAACCGGCTTACCCTTGTACTCCAGAATCTTCCCGACGCTTCGTTCGCTGGCCAGAAATTTGATTTTCCCGATCGGGAAATTTCTCTCTTCAAGACACTCAATCATCTGATTGCCGACGGCGCCAGTGGCACCGGCTATGGCTACATTCCACAGTTTTTTTGCCATTATATTGCCAGTCTCCTCTCTTGGGCGGCCAAAGTTCGGTCAGCCGAAAAATTTTGTAATTTTAGTTTCAGTAAACAACTCTTGTCAACAAAAAAGAAGGGGGGCTTTCTGATTGCGCCCCCCTTCACTCTCAAACCCGATCGCTAATTTCTTTCCTGAGCGGTTGTGCTCCGACCAGAAAGATTTTTTGTCAGCAGCGGGAGATATTTTTATCAGGAGTTACTTTTGTATCCTTAGCTGACAGCCTTGGCAACCATGTCACCGATCTCGGTTGTCGAGTAACCCATCTTACCGGCACTCATGCTCTTCATCTGCTGCATAACGCTGACCATGGCCGTTTCAACGTCTTTCGCGGCCTTCTCTTCACCAAGAATGTCGAGCATCATCTGGGCAGCGCCAATGGCCGCCATCGGGTTGATCACGTTCTTGCCGGTGTACTTCGGTGCGCTGCCGCCGATCGGCTCGAACATGGAAACGCCTTCCGGATTGATGTTACCGCCGGAAGCGATACCCATGCCGCCCTGCACCATGGCGCCCAGGTCGGTAATGATGTCGCCGAACATGTTATCGGTCACGATTACGTCGAACCACTCGGGATTTTTCACCATCCACATGGTGGTGGCATCAACATGAGCGTATTCACGCTTGATATCGGCATAATCCTTGGCGCCGACCTCGTGGAAAGCACGTTCCCACAGATCAAAGGCAAAGGTAAGAACGTTGGTCTTGCCGCACAGGGTCAGGGTTTTGTTCTTATTACGCTTGCGGGTATATTCAAAGGCATAGCGGAGACAGCGCTCCACCCCTTTACGGGTATTAATGGAAGTCTGGATGGCAACCTCATCGGGCGTTCCCTTCTTCAGCACGCCGCCGGTACCGGTATAGAGACCTTCACTGTTCTCACGGACCACCACGAAATCGATGTCCGCGGGAGTCTTGTCCTTCAGCGGAGTTTCCACGTTCGGATACAGCTTGATCGGTCGCAGGTTGATGTACTGGTCCAACTCAAAGCGAAGCTTCAGCAGGATCCCTTTCTCCAGGATACCAGGCTTCACATCGGGGTGGCCAATGGCACCGAGGAAGATGGAATCGAACTGCCTCAGGTCGGAAACCGCCGACTCCGGCAGCACCTCGCCGGTGCGCAGATAGCGCTCGCCACCGAAATCAAACGGGGTGTACTCCATCTTGATCCCGTACTTGCTGTTCACTGCATCCAGAACCTTCAAACCTTCACGAACGACCTCGGGGCCGGTTCCGTCCCCGCCGATCACGGCTATTTTGTACATTCCGCTCTCCTTTTTCCATTCTTGTTCAATGCTTCAGCGAACTAGATATCTTATAGAAATAAATACATTTGTCAACAAAATCGGAATCATGTCCCTCGCCCGCTTCGCTGGAGGCCCCTCCTGCGCGCTGTGTCGCTTCGGCGCGCAGGCACAAAGGGCATCATGACTCTACGACACAGGCACACGCACTTTTGCACCAACCCGAGCTTGGCAGCCATATAGATTCCATCCAGAAACCTCAAAATAGTGCAATCCCCCGTTGGGCTGGGGCTTTCCCGGAGTCTCTCGTACGGCTTCATGGCACGACAGAGACAGCAAGGAAAGCGCCTGAAGCCGGCAGGTTGACCGATCTTTGTCTCGGCTGGCGACCGATTACGAGAGGCTTCGGGGAAGTTCCAGCCCAGCCCCTGCCGAGACTTTCAAGATGTGAAACTAGCAGTTTCCATCCGGAAACCAGTTCAGTTCCGCAGCATCCCCAACCCGCGAAAGTTTTCCAACAGCTCCCGGCCACCCGGTGAGTTGAAAAAACTGCGTACGGTTTTTGCTGCTTTCCTGTCGCTCCCCGACATAACGCTCACCTGTTCCTCATCCGCGTCCAGCAAAGAACCCAGCGAGGTAAAATGTTTGGCCAACCGCCCTGCAGCTGCCTTGCCGACACCAGGTATGCCAATTGCGACAACCAGTCGGAAGTGGTCAGATCGATCAACTGCACGGAGTGCATCCGTCAGTTTCCTGGCCGTTATGTCGCCAAAACCCGGGACCGCAGCTACCGCCGCCTCCTGCAACCGGAACAGCGAGGGGAGTTCGTCAACCAGACCGGCCTCAATCAGCATCCGTAGACGTCCCCGGCCAAGACCGACACTATTCAGCCCCGATTTCGAAACGAAATGAACCAATCGAGCCAGAAACTGTTCAGTGCAGCCGGGGCCATCCCGCAGACAGGCATCAATTGCCGCTGCCGACAATTTTGCCGGTACGGCAGCGGCAGTAACTGCACGGGGCACTCTCCCCACCACCGCCAGCACTTGCGGAATGACATCGCCGATTAGTCCAACCATGACGCGATCCCCTGCGGCAATGTCGAGACGGGCAATCTCCGAGGCATTATGCAGCGAGATCCGGCTAATCCGGACCCCGCCAAGGAGAAGCGGCACAACCTCGGCCACGGGCGTGCGACGACCGGTACGGCCAACCTGCCAATGGATCGCCCGCACCTCGGTTTCAGCCATAGCGGGCGGGAACTTCCAGGCCGCGGCCCAGAAAGGAGCCCGCGCCCCCTCCCCCAGGCGTCGCCGCAGCTCGAGATCATCAACCTTCACCACGATGCCGTCCATGGCAAAGGGTTGCCGTTCGCGGTTAACGAGATAGTCCCGATAAATTCCTTTCACTTCATCCAAGCTTGCCGCCTGCCGGGTCTGCTCGAAGACTACCGGAACCCCCCAATCGGCCAGAAGCCGCAGTGCGGCCAGGTCGGAAGCGACGCCGTCACCGGTCTGTTCGGCAGTTACCAATTCAAACGGGAACAGACGCAGGGCAGCCAGCGCAATGGGATCAGGGCTATGCGACTGCAGCGTACCCGCTGCCAGATGGCGCAGGGTAGCATAGTGTTTCATGCCGTCACTATCGCCGAAACCAACCGAATTCTGCAGCAGTTGCCGATCCGCATAGATCTCGCCGCGCACCACCACCCGGGGCGGGAACCTGCCGGACAATGTCCGGGGAATCCCCCTGACCTGAAGGATCATGGCCGTCACATCCACACCGGAACGCCCGTCTCCCCGTGTAGTTGCGGTAACTAACTGGCCGGCCTGGTAGCGCAACTCCACCGGCAATCCGTCAACCTTGGGCTGAACCAACAGCAGTACCTCTCCGGATGCTGCCGCCACTTTGCGCAGCAGTACCTCGACCGCCTCCGACCCGGTAGAGGACGACAGACTGAGCATCGGTCTTTCATGCCTTGCCACCAGCGGTCCGTCACCAACGGCGCTACCGACCGTCCGGGTCGGCGAATCATCAGCGGCCAGGACGGGAAAACACCCTTCCAGCAGCACCAGTTCGGCAAACAACCGGTCATACTCTGCATCGCTGACAACCGGACGCAGTTCCTGATAATAGAGTTTATTGTGATTACGGATCTCGTCGCGCAGGGTCGCTAGGCGCTGCATGGCGGCGTCGGAGAAGATTTCCGGGCAGGTGCCGGCTGAGGCGACAGGGAAAGCATGACAAAAGAGCAGGCTCACCAGCAAAAACGTCGAGGTGTATACGAATTTCATTATTTGTGTACATCTTTCATATTGCATCTTTGATGCAGCTGCAATAAAGCAATCTTTGCCACAGAGGACACAGAGTTCACCAAGTTAACGTCTTGAAAAATATAGCATTTCTCTGAGTGTCTTACTTGTGGGCCACCAATTCGATTTTCTTGCCAACTCCAGGGCGACACAGGATTGGTTTCAGAAATTACAGCCTTATTCTTTTATAATTTACTTATCCTAATTTAGTTACCAGCACAAATCAAGGTGTAAACTGACTAGCCCCCGACCCCGCCTGAAGCGGTGATTTGTCGAAGAGTAACTTTCGCTCGTCATTCCCGAGGCGATTCTGATCGGGAATCCAGCTTCTAATCTTCTAAAATCATGGATCCCCGATACAGGCACTCGGGGATGACAATCTAAGCGCCTGAAGCCGACTGGCCTGATCTTGCAGAGTTTTTAAAGCCGAATGGAGAATATTACCATTGTAGACAAAGACAGGTAATGCTAGTATTACCTGAAAAGGAGGAAGTTTTATGAAGACCTCGACCAGCAAGCTCACATCCAAGTTCCAAGCCACAATCCCGGAACCTGTACGTAAAGTATTACACCTGAAAGCCGGCGATGCCATCGCTTTTGATATTGAAAACAACCATATTCAAATTCGAAAAGCACACCCGGTAGATTTGGTCTTTGCGCAATCACTTGAAGGAACACTGAATGAGTGGGAATCGGCAGCCGATGAGGAGGCGTATCGTGACCTTTAATGCTTTCGATGTGGTTGTCGTCCCCTTTCCGTTTACAGACAGAACCACGAGCAAGCGCAGGCCGGCATTGGTTCTGTCCGAGGCTCATTCATTTATTCGACAAGTAGGACAAGCTGTGATGGCGATGATAACCAGCGCCAAGAATTCTGATTGGCCGCTTGATATCGAAATCCAGGACTTGGATTCCGCCGGGCTGCCTACAGCATCAATCATACGAATGAAATTGTTCACCCTGGACGAACAATTGATCATCAGAAAAGCCGGAACATTAGCAGTTGCAGATCAGGGGAGAGTAAAAGAAGCTCTGCATCAATTACTTCCTCTTTAAAGGGTTCTTTAGTATCAAGAAGGAACTCACAACTCCACCTCTCTCGATGGTTCAGAACAGCGCGCGACGTCAAGTTCAACACCGCGAAGGGGGGACTCCTGAAAAATTGCACCAGTGAAGTCAGTGGTCCCTTACGGAGGGGATTTTAAACCCTTACAAGTTTTTCAGTTTTGGTTTTACATCCGTGTTCATCCGTGTCCATCCGTGGCTAAAAAAAAGATTTTCAGATGTCATTCAGACTGCAAGATCTTTCAAAACAAAAGGCATTTTCCGCCACGGATACACACGGATAATCACGGATAACACCTTGTAACGCTCCGACTCTGATATATAGTGGCGAGGAAAGCTATTCGCGGAAAGGAAACAGCGTGGTTGGATGGAAAAGTGCAGGGATCGTCGTTTCGTAACAGGCACGAAGAAAAAGGACATTCTCCAAGTCAAAAGTATCAACAGATTTTAAACATAGGAATGTTTTCCCCTATGCCATAACCCAGCAAAGTCAGACTTAGAATTTCAGACCCTGCCATTCACCGTCAGTTCTTTCTTCCCCGTGAGAATCCGCTCCGCAATCTCTACTCCCTGCATGAAGGAGTGGTCCATATTTCCCACCTCATACTTCCAGGCGCCAAAGCGGCCACGAGAATACACGTCTTGTGACTCCAGCCAGGGCTGAATAATCGCCAGAGCTCGATCCCGCCCTACAGTCGGCACCGGATAGGAATACGGGATATCGATGAGATAGCGGCTGACGATTCGAGTGCGCTCCTCCTCGGTTATCATGCCGGTATTGATTAATCCCTGGATCGTATCGTCTATAATTTGGTCCTTGTCCACCGGTTTATGGGGAGAATAGGTCGTCTCGCACATGAGAGAAAAGTAGCTGTCGATATCTCCATCAGGCACATTGAAGGGAGAGTAGTTGTAGAAATTGGTTACCCGATAGAAAGGTGAATTCGCCTCTGGGAAATACATCCAGCACTTGGGGTCGACTCTTTTACCCGCAAAGCCTAGCCCGACGATCAGTCCGCCGTTATGCACCAGTTCTTTGGCAGCATCATGCACGGCATCCGGAACAGAGACGCACTTGTTGATAAAACTATCCAGTGGAGTGGTATTGATCAGCACATCGTAGTGCTCTGTGCGGCCATTGGCAAAGATGACCTCCTTTGCTTCCAGGTTTACTGATACCAGATCATGATCGAAAGAAATCCGGTCACGGAAAGGTCGGGCAATACCTTCGAAAATCGCTCCAGTCCCGCCTGATTTGGGAAATTTGAACCGGTTGTTCGGTCCCCAGTTCACGTCATCCTTTTGCTCGGCAATGTTCTTCTCTATCCGGGCGAGATCCACTATGCTCACTCGCTCACCGAGCCATTCCTTGCCCATCGTCTCCAGCGGCACGCCCCACACTTTCCGGTTATAGGGCTCCATGAAGTAGTTGACGATTCCCTCGCCGAAGATTGCATCCATCCACTCGCGGAAATTGGCAGTTTTATACAGATCAGGTCGCTGGGAACGGAGTCCTTCCAGACATGTCTCCAATGCCGCAGGTGGTAAATGGCGGATATTGTTCTGGAAAGGATACGGCACCCAGGTTTTCAGAATACGGATCCAGCTTTCCCGGAGATGATTGAAATATTCGTCTCCCAAGGCCTCTTCGATGGCCTTGTCGAAATAGTCGTAGTGGGAGAAGAGGACGTGGCCGCCGATGTCCCAGGTGAAACCCTTAACATCGAGAAAAGAGGCGGAGAGGCCGCCTACGTGGAGACTGCGCTCGAATAAGCGCCATTCAGCCTGGTCGGATTTATTCAGAATATGTGCGGCACCAAGACCTGTGGGGCCTGCGCCGAGGACTAAGATGTACATATGCGCTCTGCTCCATCACGTTTCGTAGGTTGCGCAAGTATAGTGATGTTATCACTAAATCCGCTTACGTAGCCCAATCCGATAAGAGGAGCAAAAAGCGCCATCGCCGCCGGTCCACGGCCAATCAGATTTCCCAACCGAGGGAATTTTTTCCGAAAACTTTCTGGATACCAGAGAGGTGAGGGAGTCTGGTATGTTTGGGCTATCATATACCCGCAATTTTCCAGCAGTGTACGAATTGAATGGGGATTGAAGAAATTGCAGTGCCAAGGCAGGACCCATGTCCAGTCCGCATCAAATATTTTCCTGCCAATACAGTCAATGTTTGGCACGACAACAAGAAGCAAACCACCAGGTTTCAGCCTGGAGATCAGGCTTCGCAAAATAGCAGCAGGGTCTTCCAGGTGTTCAATGACATGCCTGATAACAATGAGGTCGTAGCACTCATCAGTACCCAAATCCTCGGCATAGCAAGAAAGCACTCGCAACCCACGTTCCCGAGCAATAGCGGCACGAACTTCCGAAGGCTCAAGCCCGGTAACCTGTGCACCGGAATCGGCCCAGATCCGTGAAATCCAACCTGTTCCACAACCGACATCCAGCATACTGAAATCGCATTTTCCCAACAGGGAACGGACCTTGCCAATTTCACGCCGAACAATTAAGCGCTCATGCAAGATTTTCAGAAAAGAATTGTGAAACATCTCTGCGTCGGCAACCGACTCCATCCGGCGATCGGCAACCTCCGTGAGGACCATTGGTCGAAGAAATTCGAAGGTGCATGAGGCGCACTGGTAGATGAACGAATCACCACTATGTAAATAGTACCTGTACAAGCTGTTCTTAGTAACGGATCCGCAGCAGGGACATTTTTCAGCGTTACTAACTGATGCGTACTTCTCAAAGCTCATCAATTTTCCTAGTGAAGCCCAAATCATAAATTGCTATCAAATCATGGATTACTAAGGCGGACCTGACTACTTGATATGCGCGCCCGTAATCCCATATACAGCATGGACCGTAAAATGATGGTGTCGAGTAGTCAACTTACTTTTTAGTAAGAATCATCCATGTTCGGTATCTTATTCAAGTAGCCTTTCGAAGACATCTCGATAACTTAAAATTACATTTTTTAGCTGAAATTGTGCGTCAAGCGGCATAAAAACTCTCGAATCATGAATACTTTTAAGCACTGCTTTAGCATATTGTTTTTTCTCATCCGACTTATTTGACCGGGGTATAAGAATACATCTATTGTTAACGTATTCGGAGATAGCACCGACATCTGAAGCAACAACTGGGACTCCGACAGATAGCGACTCCAATATAGTTAAAGGAGCGCCCTCATATGACGAGGGAACCATCAAGATATCTGTAGAATTCAATAAATAATTCACATCGTCTCTTTTCTGGAAAAGAAATATTCGATCCTTCAAGCCAAGACGAGCAATGCTTTTATTAACTTTTTCTTGAAGCTTTCCCGATCCCACCATGTAGAAATATAGTTCAGGATTTTCTGCAGCTAAATCATACGCAGTCTCGATAAAATGCAATGGCCTTTTTTGTTCAGTCAAGCGACCAATGAAGCCGACGAGATAGCTTTGTAGCGGAATACCAAGCTCTACTTTAAATTTTCCCTTAATTGTAGGGTCGAACTTGAATTTTTCATCATCAATTCCATTTCTTATTACAACAATTTTATTCGTTTCGACCCTATAGTGACGAGTTATATACTTTAGGAGATTACTAGAAATAAGGATACTGATATCAATATACGGATGCACATACCTGTTAGCACTGATATCCGGGTAGCCTCCCCGAAAGCAATATGGTTCAAGTACATGCAAAGAATCCACTATTCTTATGAATGGAATGTCGCGCCTCAACTGGGCGACATGTTGATATAGCCACAAGGAATGCGTAACATAGATTATTTTTATTTCATGGCGTTCAAGGTATTCGAGTAAAAAAGAGTATTGTTTGCTTGCTGGTAATTTCCAGAGCTTCAGTAGGTCATTAAATTTATCGGCAAACAGAGTGTCCCAATTTGCACACAGAAAGCTATCCTTTTTCGTAACGCATACATGTATACCAAATTCTTCGGTCATCCCACTTAAGATATCAAAATTTAGCTTCGTTACACCACTAACATCTAATAAACAAGTGGCGTAAAGTATGTTTATTTTCTTGCGCATAAGTACATTATTAAATCATTAATTGTTTTAACAACTGCCACTTTGATCACTTCCGGAAGAAAGTAGAATATTTTTCTCACTGTTTCAGTAAGCATCATTCGGTTCCTGACTTATGATACTCAATAATATAAGATGTAATTACCAATACGATCAACAGCAAAAGTCACAAGTATTCTTTGTCGCAATGAACTTGGCAGCACTGTCAAAATCAGCCCAGCCCAAGATCGCCAATCCGTGCGGGTAACTTTTAAGGCACGATAAAAATAATCACAGGCCGCATTTTTATTTTTGAATAAAAGCTCTAAAGTGCCAAGTCGCCTCAAGTGCACTGTTTGAGCGAGAGGGTGCACCTTAAGTGAGTCATTATAATTGCACAAAAGTCTCTTACGACCTTCAATCTTACGCTCCAAATCACCACTGATCTGAACTGGGTGAATAACTCGAGTCACAAGTGGTTCCTGTACAATTCCAACATCAAATTCACGAGAGATCCTTAACCACATATCCCAGTCTTGGCAACTTTGGAAATACACATCAAAATTCCCTACCTTCTCAAGTACATCTTTCTTGATGAGTGGGAGGGAAGTGCCACCTATCCAATTACCAAGCAGTAAGTCTTCAAAGGGAACTTTCGATTGCAAAGGTATTTGTGTATCGACAATTTCCCCCTCTACTTGATAATGAAATCCACAACCGACCAAACCAAGTTTACTACCGGGAGACATTTTGAATAATTCAAGTTGCTTCTTTAGCTTGTCTGGCGACCACAGATCATCGTCATCTAGAAAGGCAATGTACTCCCCTTTAGCTTGCATTAAACCTGAGTTTCGTGCCGCACATGCCCCTAATGGTTCTTTATGTCTAACAAAGCTAACTTTGCAGGGAAAGGAACCACCGAGAAGCAATCCAACACTATCGATAGAGCCATCATCAACCACTATAATTTCGATATTTTTCCAGGTTTGTAGCAGAACAGACTTAATTGCCTGATTCAATTTCTCAAGACGATCCCGCGTGGGGATAATAACGGAAACAAGCGGTTCATACTCTCGCATCGCTTAACCCCATGATCGCTCTTAATGAAGCCACCTGTTGCCCAACAGTAAACTTTTCTTCAACTCGCTGTCTAGCTTTTTGCCGCATGGATATAAGAAGATCCTCGTCCAACAACAGAAGCTGACAGCAATGAGCCATGGCATCGACGTTATGCTCAGTAACGAGAAACCCCGGGAAAAACATCACCTAAGACATCACGTACAACACTTTGGAGGCCGCGGGCATTTCTATAACCTCCATCCACCCAATAGGTTAGGGAAGCCACCAGACGAGAAAGAAGCCATTTGCGCCGGATTTCTCTCCGCCTCTCCATCATTTGGAGAAATGCTCGGATCTCTGATTCCATCGCTTGCAAATGAACTGTATACTCTCCATTATCGCGACCTAAGGCGCGTTCTACACCTTCAAGTAGCAATTGCTTTTGTTGCAGTCCGGCCAGTTCTTCAGCCTCGGAAACAGGAGGCCAGTTACTACTGATCAACACTTTGCACCAAGACCATTTGGTTGTCTTTTTTAACCTGTTCACAATGAAGTGTGATTCATTATTTCCATGGCGGCGATAATATTGCAGCACGCGTTCACAAATAAGTCTTGCGTTGACGCCATCAGCGAAGCGCACAATCCATTTATCATGGGCTTTATAGCCTGCCGGGATCGGCAGACAGAGATCAAGAAGTTCTCGACGAATCGCACAACAGCAACCCATCACGAAATAATGATCATTTAAACCGGCGGAATGAATCTGGCCCAATTTGGTTAGCCCGACCTCGTTCAGTTCGGCATCTGTCAGCGCCGCATCGTTCATATAAACCAGCTGGGCCGGATTATTTTCGGCTAATTCGACAAGTCGGGAGATTTTATCTGGGAACCACACGTCGTCTTGGTCGCTCAAAAGCACCAAGTCTCCAGTCGTTCTCATTAGCGCAACATTAAAATTGCCAGCGTAACCGAGATTTTGTTCGTTTCGGGAACAACGCACCTCAAACGGTGCAGTCTTGGCGAATTCCTCGACGATTTCCATCGTGGAGTCGGCTGATCCGTCATCGGAAATCACCAGTTCATCTGGTTGACGGGTCTGGTCGATGAAACTCTGAAGTTGCTTGGAGAGGTACTCTGCTCCGTTGTAAGTGGCCATGGCGATGGAGATTTTCATTCAGCACTCATACCGTTATCGTTTGCCATTTTACTGGAGAATTTTGGGGCCATCAGATCTTACCTCGAAACTTTGAAGTTTTGATTGCCGTTGATCGCCTTATCAAGCGCAGCAAGATACCCAGTTCCCCACTTTTCACAAGGCTCAAGATGATTTCCTTCAGCCCACTCATTCCATGCATTGACAAAAAGGTATCTGCCTGGAAGGAGGTCCCAATTGGTTCTTTTTATTTTTTCGCTAACCCAATATTCAAAGAGATCAGGTGTTGATTGATGCAATATTATTGCAGAACTGCCGGGGCGGCGTGATGTGTTATCCCAACCAGGGCAAACTCCTGGAAAGATCGGAAGACCTTGCTGAAAATCATGATTGAGGTCATTTTCTACAACTTCTCGGTAATTTAATATTTCATCCAATTGTTTTCGGAGAAAAATATTACTAGATGAGCGATACGTCAAATTTCTTAATAGTTTTAGGTAGCGCCGTTTCGTGAGATAAGAAAACTGTCGAGTCAACGGCTGGAACTCAATCCCTGCGTCAAAAATCTCAAGGGCCTTTTCAATATTAACTGATGTTCCGATTCTTCTCTCAAATCGGCACAGATATACATCGATAGAATGCGCTCTCAATTCGTTACGAAATGCTTTAATACAAGGCTCGATGTCTATACCTATATCGTCCTTGTAAATTGCAAAGACAGGTTTATCCTCAATTCTTATATATCTCGGATCGCGAAAGTATTTCACGAGGTGACGGGCATGATTTATGAAATCATCCTCTGAATACCTCTGCGCCAATAACACCTTATCAAATCCGCCATCCCAGTTCCTCGACCAGTTTTCGTTCGCCCAGCACAACATAAAGGGGAAATCCGGCTTGCCCGATTCCAGAATTTCATCAACTGGTTTCTCAAGAATTCGACGACCATTAAACCAGTAATGATAATAGCAAAACCCATATATCCCAAACTTCTTTGCGAGTGATGCTTGTGCTTCGCGCGTTTCAGGAAGTCTCAGATCATAAAAGCCGAGATCCTTCGGCAGATGCGGCTGATAATGGCCCCGGAAGCGTGGTCTGCCCTTAACAACATTCGTCCACTCGGTAAATCCTTTACCCCACCATTCGTCGTTTTCGGAGATTGGGTGGAACTGGGGAAGGTACATGGCAATCAATTTTATCAAAGATTCTGTTTCGCTTCTCATCATCCTTCTCTTTCCGACTTCCTGCTGACACGAACAGCGGGCGAGCTTTGACGACATTCGTCCAGTTTGTAAACTCCTCTCCCCACCATTTATCATTTTCAAGGATGGTATGGAATTGGGGGAGGTAGAAGGCAATAAGTCGTACGATATGCGAATAAATAAGGGCACTCATTTCAATCTCGTTTGCATTTGAAATTCATTACAATAGATAGCCTATTATCTATTGCTTTAATTATCCTATTTGCCGGCAACTCATCTAGCGGTCCATCATAATGTAGAACCTCAGACTGCAATGGATCAGCGAAACTCCCAGAAAACGGGAGATATTGCTGAAAATGGCGATAATGCCCCAAGGCTATTATTCCGTAGGCACCGACCGCATTGGCGAGGTGAGCAGGGCCGCTGTCCGAGCCTAAGTACAGCGCGCTTCGGCGTATCACCTCCGCAGTTTGCAATACCGATAACTCTCCGCAGAGGGAGACGTTCATCCCTTCCTTCGAGTTAATAAGAAGCGGCTCAAGCCCTATCTCTATAACGGGCAAATGCCACCGACTGTTGATATGGTCCACTACGGTCCGCCAGGCAGCTGGCGGTAGGCGGCGATCACTCTCATTGCTGCCACTGTGAAGGGCCACGAAGCACTCTGGCAGTCCGAGACTGTCAACCTCTTCCATATCTTCAGGGCGAGGAAAGACTTTAGGACCATCGGGGGGCACCGGCACCCCCGCACTCTTGCAGTAAATCTGCAGCAGGTTTCCGAAATGATAGTAATTATCGCAGGTCACGCCATTGTTTCCATCCCGCTTGTGCCATGGCTCGCCGCAAAGTCCGCAGGTGCGGCCATAGATGTTCAGATCGACCACACGGTCAAAAAAAGGAGAATGCGCAAACCTAGCCCACTCTGAAATACAGATAAGTGGCAGAACATGGTCTATATCAGGATGAGTGTCGGCTAACTCGCGATAGTTCAGGTGCAGCGCGAAAACAATGAAGGCATTTGGATGATCCTGCCGGAGCAGTCGGACCACCGGCTCGCAGGCCACGATGTCTCCTAGATGAACCACTTGGCTCACGGCGATGATCGGGCGCGTTCCGACGCCGGCACGAACGTCTATCAGGCGTCGCTGCAACGACAAAGCGTTGGCACGGTAGGATCGCATGAGAGCCAAGCGATGACAAATGCGCGGCCATGATGAAAGGTAGCGCGGTATTCGTAGAAGATTCCGCACCCGGCTCCACCCCCTACATAGGTAACGCTCCAAAATCACGCTTTTAGTCACCATTCTTCACCTCGCTCACTCGCTGCACCGCTCCGCCAGGAACAGCAGCTCGGAACCATGCGGGGCACCCTTGCCGTTGTGGAAGAACTGGTGCCCGATCCGATTGGCTGTGTAGCAAGCGACACGGCCCACCTCCTCTGCCAAGAAGGCTGCTGTGACACTAATCGGTCGTATAATCTTGGCTAAATGCGTGATGATCGGTGCTGCGTGAATGTCGAATGCCGGATTAGCATCCCAAGTGTCGTGCGTCCAGATATCCAACACCTTCAGGCCACAGTCTCGTGCAAGCAACATCAAAGCCTTATCGGAAAAATGGGTAAGGTGCACATAGGGTTGCTGACACCAAACCCAATTTTCACGACAGAGCCTCATCCCCTGAGAGTTCACGTTTGGGACGGCAACGAGAAGTTTTCCGCCCGGAGCAAGGGCCGCACTCATCCCCCGCAGGAAACTCATTGGGTCCATGACGTGTTCGAGGCAGTGCCATGACACCACAAGATTAAAACTACCCGCTCCAATTCTGGCACCGGCAACAACCGAGCAAAGGTCTCCCTCCACAACATCAAGGCCCAATTGCTGACGCGCATAGGTGGTCGCGATGGACGGGTAATCAACCCCAACGGCTTCCCATCCGGACCTTTGTGCACAGGAGAGAAATAGTCCGTGCCCGCACCCTACGTCAAGCACCCTGCCCCTGTCCATATGATGCTTCTTCAACAGGGTCACAACACTCTTCCAACGGCAAGCGGCTTGGAACTTTTTTAAGGCAAGATGTTCCTCAAACCATCCATAGTCAAAATGATCGGCGTAATACGACGCGATCTCGTCGGAGCTTGGGAGTGGATCGCAGTAAATGCTTTCGCATGAAAGGCAAACTCGATAATGAAAGTTCCTTGCGTATCCAGGTAGAAACCAGGAACGTTCAGACCACAGCACAGTGGAACTCGAACTGCAAACAGCGCATTTCATAGCGGCTTGCTTTGTCTCTGACGAGCTTTCAATGCTTATCTCCATATACAATCTAGCGTCGTTTGTCCGAACGCACTTTACAGTAGTCGGCCTCAAGCAGAGACCCGCGGTTGCACAGCAGATCGAACCATCGGCAAAACTGCCGTTTGGTGGCAATCCGATAAAGTAATTTGTTTACCGGCCGCGACGTCATGAAGTGTAGTCTGGCTCCGTCCGAATACAACTTCTTTCCCGACCTCGTCGCAATGTATTGAAGGGAAGCCCCAGTGAAGAAACTGAGGTGCTGGCCGTGGTCAAGTCCGTAGTACCACCAGTCATCGGGTCCTGGTGCCGGGTCTGGAATAATCTCAGTGGTAAAGAATAGTGAATCGGTGTGTTCGAAAATACAATCAAAAATCTCCATCGGCGATTCTGCGTGCTCGACGACCTCGAAAGCGGTTATCATGTCGAAGGTTGCACCGACCAGTGATTCGACTCTGAACGTGCTGGCAAACAGATTTTGGCAATAGGGGTCCAGCGAGCTAAAGCTGTATCCTAAATCGCGCATTCTTCTAACTAAAATCCCGAAACCAGCCCCGAAATCAAGAAAAGCCCCTGACGGGTTAAGAAAGAGCTCTATTATGGCCTTCGTGTACCTGGAATTTTCATCGCCCCTGGAAATGGTCCCGATGTCCGTACGCGCAATGGGTTCCGCATACGACTCTGCCAGCCAGAACGGTTCAGCCACGAAGATGAAACCACAACTTGAGCATCGTTGGTAGCTCGCCTTGTATTTCCCCAGTACTTCCGAACTCCCGAAAGAATAAGTTATGTTTTTGCAGATTTTGCAGTTCACAGGCATAGCATTTCGGAGAAGTCAAAGTTCCAAAAGGTGGGCAAACGAACTCCTCCTCTGCCGGACTCGCGCATAGCGATCACGGAAGGGGTAGCTGAGCTGGGAAGAACCAGAAAATTCCCAAACTGCGACAGGTAATCCAGCCCAAAATTATCCCCTGATCTCGAACCGATATCCAATGTGTAATCATCCGGCTCAAGCGGCACCGCAGGAATGGAAAAGGAGACGGTTCCTTGCTGCCCCCGCTTTAACCTAACCCGCTCGCCAGGGACATCTGAATCCATCGACAATATACGAACGCCGTCTCTGTTACAGATACCGAGCCCGAAAGAAACGCCTTCGACGTCTTCCAAGCATTGGAAGTCAATCTCGGCATTAAGCGGCTCTCCATGCCAGACGCCACTCCCGCAATTGAGCCTTAGACGCTGGAGCAGCAACTTTTTGCCAAAATTCCCGAATCGAGGCATATTGCTGAGATCATAGTCGTAACAAAAACTCTCTTGTATTTTACCGAGATAAAGATCGATCACTTGGGTCGTAGATCCGGAATGAACCAAACGACCTTTGCCAAGCATAACGCAGGAATTACAAAGAGAGCGGATGGCACTCATGTTATGACTAACAAATAGGACTGTTCGTCCTTCTCTGGCCGACACATCTTCCATCTTCCCCAGACACTTTTTCTGGAATTGAGCATCACCTACTGCCAGTACCTCATCAACAAGCAGGATTTCCGGCTCCAGATGCGCCGCCACAGCAAAAGCAAGCCGTACGTACATCCCGGAAGAATACCTCTTCACCGGGGTATCAAGAAACTTCTCTATCTCAGCAAAATCAACAATCTCATCGAACTTCTTCCTAATCTCGGCACGTGTCATACCCAGTATCGCACCGTTGAGAAAGATATTCTCCCTGCCAGTAAGTTCAGGATGAAATCCGGTTCCAACTTCTAAAAGACTCGCCACCCGTCCCTTTATCCGCACGCGACCAGTCGTCGGCTCGACAATGCGGCTAAGAATTTTAAGAAGCGTCGACTTGCCTGCGCCGTTACGACCGATGATACCAACCCTTTCTCCCTGTTTGATTTCGAAGGAAACGTCCTGAAGCGCCCAGAACTCTTCTTCAGAGGATCGAGGAGCGAGGTTCGAGGAACGAAAGGGGTGAAGGAGACGTCGACCAATGGCGTTTGTCTTTTCAGCAATAACATCACGCAAGGCGACGTACGGCTGCCGTTGAGTCTGATGACTCAGGAGGTATTTTTTACCAAGATTTTCAACGGTTATGACGGTGGACATGGTCAGGATAACGCCGACAAAACAACCGCATAAATTGATTCGGCAAGTTCAAGAAACCCCTTTGCCTCTTCAAGTGACGGTTTGCCATTAGGTAGGAGTCCAAAATCACCGGGATGTCGTGCATCTATGTAAAGCTTGTCCAGATCTTCGAGTAATTCACACTCCATGGGCAGATCAATGTATTCCAACACTTTGGGCAAGAGCGTCTCAAGGGAATGTATCCTCGGAACAGATCTATCGTATTCTTCAAGCACAGCTTTGAATGTTTTTTCAATCGCTTGCTGAGCATGGAATGCAACCAAGTGGGTTAGTATTTCATTATGTAAAATTTCGCGAATAAGAGTAAGGTCGTCACTGGCTGATACGAGCCATGCGGAAGAGTTTGCATTCATATCAAACGTTCTCCCTTGCTTTTAATCTCTCGAGCAAAAGAACTATCGTTATGCTCAAACAGTCTGTTCATGGCACGGGTGTGTACAAGAACATCAAGCGGGATACGTTTCTTAAGCTCTTTCAGAGGGCGAGCATATTTCTTATAGTGACGAATATTTTCCTCATAACTACCAGGAATGTAATCTTCCTGACTTACTATATAAATATCTACATCACTCTGATCTGTCTCCGTGCCGGTTGCATATGATCCGAACAGAATCACCTTCTCTGGGTGAAGCGGCAAAAGAGATGAAATTATAGTTTTTTTCAACGATTCTTTATCCATGGTGTACCTCAGCCAAACATGCGCCTTTGCGCTTTCAACGAGAAGCAACTGTTCACGTGATGATAATGAGGAAATATCCTGTTCAATCTTTCGCAGCACACTCTGCCAGGAAAAACATCTTTTGCCACAGACACACACTGACAAATTCGGACGAAACATCTCGTAAAATCTTATCTCTCGCCCGCTACGCTAGAGGCCGCAGAGTTCACGGAGAAAAGCTTGGAATACTCGCTTGCAGCTGCTCAACAGATTTTCCCTCTGCGTTCTCTGTGTGCTCTAGTGAACGAAGTGAACGGGCGAGAGACATGCCTTTTGAAATCTGAGTCCCTTCGGGGCCGTGCCAAGATAACTTTCAGCTTGCCTTATTAAGGCGTTCGGCAACCCATACTTTTATAAATGATTGTCGAGGAACGCCCAGCCTTTTTGCTCCTGCTCAGGCCTCTTTGTCCGTGTGGGTCCATGGCTTTAGTATAAATCCATTGATTTTCAGCCACAGACACACACAGACAAAATCAGACATTAAATCCATGACTTAAGGCTTTCTGTCCGCCTTTGTCCGTGCTTGCGCGCTGTAGCGCTACGGTGCGTAAGCGTGTGAGTCCGTGGCTAACATGCTGTAACTATATCACATCCGCGAAGTTTCTTTCCATGTTCCTGAAGTAGCGAAGGCCGAAAAAGAAGATCACCAGCGCGACCAGTGAGGAAACCAGCATTCCATTCCAATAGATCTGTGCCTTGCCACCCAGGAGTCCCCAGCGAAAGCCGTCGATGACCCCCACCATTGGATTAAGGGAGTAAAGCAATCGCCACTTCTCCGGAACAATGGAACTGCTGAACCCCACCGGAGAGATGTAGAGACCAAACTGGACAATGAACGGCACAACATAGCGGAAGTCCCGGTATTTGACGTTTAGGGCAGATAGCCAGAGACTGCAGCCGAATGAGGCAAGAAAAGCCAGCAAGAAGAAAAGTGGCAACGCCAGGATACGCCAGTCCGGGGCAAATCCGTACCAGAGCATGAGCAGGGCAAGAATGCCGAGAGAAATGCAGAAGTCCACCATGCTGACGATGACAGAACTCGTTGGAACGATTAACCGAGGGAAGTAGACCTTGGTCAGCAGATTTGAGTTGTCGATAAGCGAGTTGCTGGCCTCTGATAGAGAGTTTGCAAAGAACTGCCAAGGTAACAGTGCGGCAAAAACGAGAATTGGGTACGGGACCCCGTCAGATGGCAACTTTGCCAGCTTGCTGAATACTAGCGTGAATGCAATCATTGTCAGAAATGGACGTAATACGCTCCAGGCAATCCCAATGCTGGTCTGTTTGTAGCGCACCAGGATATCGCGCCAGGCGAGGAAATAGAACAGCTCCCGGTAACGCCAGAGGTCCCGCCAGTAGTGCTTGATACCCATGCCGGGTTCTATGATTGTTTCTGTTGTACTTCCTGACTCCATAAACAATCCTTCACATCTTTAGCCACAGACACACACAGACAAAATCAGACAAAAAAACATCAGACTTAAGGATTTGTCCGCCGTTGTCCCTGTGCGTCCGTGGCAGAAAACTAACCGTATTGCATGCCCCTTTTCCCGCACAATCCCGAAACCACCCCAAACAAAAACCCCAACCCAAACCGCCCCATTTCCCGAAACCGGCCCCATGGCAGCAAATACAACGGCGCATGGCGGGAACAGTTAAGCAGAAGAAGCATCCAGATCAGGAACGGATAGCGCTTCCTCACCCGAAAGAATGACTGTCCCACTGCCATAGGCTTGCGAAAATTACCCACCAGAAGAGGGGGGTGGTAATACTCCAGTGCGGAGACGTTCAGCACCTTTTTCCCAGCCATAAAAAAGCGAACCACATACTCCACATCTTCCTGGCCGATGAAGTCATCGACAAAACCACCCAACTCGGCAAGGACTGCTCGTCGATACGCTGTGCAGCGACTGGTCATGAAATATGGGTCGTGGAAGTCGTACTTCCCTTTGACAAGACCGAAACTGGCATTTCCATGGGGAACCAGAGCATCGATGTCCGGATTGGATTGGAAAACTTCCAGTAGTTTCGAAAGGAAATCTTCCTGGAGGATTATTGTGTCGTCGTCAAGAATAAGAACATACTCTCCGCGGCTTCGCGCCAAACCGAAATTGCGGGAGTATCCCATGCGGCCAAAATTCGCGTCGAGTGGGGCATAGACAATTGGGAGTGACGCTGCGAACTCATCCGCCATTTTTCTTCCCTGTTCCGTGCCTCCTCTGTCTTCCACGAGGATAATCTCGAAGCTGCTGCGGGGAAAGTTCTGAAGGGAAAGGGAATGGAGAATTCCGGAAAGAAGGTCGAGCCTGCCGTAAAAGTTTATGATACAGGAAATACGGATTCCATCCGAGGCAGGAGGTACGGAACAGTCGCCTCGCAGGTTGAACGGGAAAAGACGGTAGAGAGTTTTCAGGAGTCTAGTTCTCAAAAGAATGAACCTTTTTTTGCCACAGACACACACGGACAAAATCAGACAAAATCATCAGGCTTAGGGTTTCGTCCGCCTTTGTCTGTGTGTGTCCGTGGCTACAAAACGAATCGTTTGATTTCCGCTTTCGGATACGTAAAATTCACCAGCAATCCAATCCTGCACCCCGTTGCCTTCAGGTAATTCAACAACTGCGCCTCGTGAATCTTCTGCAAAGAATCCACCGCCTTAAGCTCCATTATCACCTTGTTCTCAACTACGATGTCTGCAAAATAGTCTCCAACAGGAGTACCCTTATAGTCAACTTTAATGGGCACCTGCCTTTCAACCTGCAAACCTCTGGCGATCAATTCACAAAAAAGTGCATTTTCATACACCTTCTCCAGAAAACCAACCCCAAGAACCTGATTCACTTCAAAGACGGCACCATTGATCTGATAGGTCAGCTGTTCCAAATCGTTCATTGTGTTTTTGTCCGCCGTTGTCTGTGGTGTCCGTGGCTAATAGACTTTACGATCCGTAGATGCCCCATCCTACCATAACTGCCCATAGCAGGCCCACAACAAATAACGGCGCATCCTTGATCAACGATTCCGTCGGATCACCGCCCAGCCCTGACTTAACCCTCATGATGTAACGAAGCAGACCGAAGCAGCAAAGGGGTACGGTATAAATGAGAACATGGTGCTCGATAACGTACAGGGTATACGTTACCAGGACTGCGCCACCGGTCATGTACATGGTACCATCAAGAAAACCTGGCGGATAGGATTCCAGAGTTTTTCGGTGGATTACTGCGTTCTCGCCGAGGGCGTTTTTCTCATACAGGCGTTTGCCGGTACTGAGAAAAATCGAAAGAAGAAATACGGAAAGAAAAAGCCAGGCGGTTATTTCGATACCGAAAGCCTCGCCACCGGCCTGAAGACGAAAAAGGAAGCCGGCCGAGATACAAAAAAGATCGATAATCGGCAGGTGCTTCAGGTAAATGGAGTAGGAGACCGAAACCAGAAGATATGCCAGAAGTATGGCAATGAAAACGGGAGAGATTGTGAGAGCAATGGAAAGTGCTGCAAAAAGAAGAATGGAATACAAGACCATTGCACCAGCAAGGGAAATCCCACCGGAGGCTAGTGGTCTCCTGCTCTTTCGGGGATGGCTTTTATCCCGATCTTTATCCATGATATCGTTAAGGACGTAGGCAGAACTGGAGGCAAGACAGAATGCAACGAATGGGATCAAGCCTCGGGCAAAGATTCCCGGCAGCAGCAACTCTCCCCCCAGGAAAGGAGGGAAAAAAAGCATCAGATTCTTCAGCCACTGAGTCGGTCGAAGAATGGTAAATATTCCCGTCAGGGTTGACACTATTCCCCCCTCATTCCTGGCGAACTATATCCACGAAAAACTCTTCTAGATTCTTGCGAACCGGCTCCACTACCAACACATTACTTCCGGTCGCCTGCAACTCGGACAGTCTGGCTGAAAGCTCATCTTTCGTTACCTGCACGATTACAGGAGTATCGGATCCGACCGGCACATATCGTACCTCATAACCGGTAATGCCACCGACAGCTATTTCATCGACCCTTCGAACACATTTCATCTCACCTTTTACGATCACCCCGACCCGGTCGCAAACGCTTTCCACATCGGACGTTATGTGGGTGCTGAAGAACACACTTTTCCCTCGCCCTTTAAGGTCCATGATAATTTCTTTTACCAGGGTTCGCCCGATGGGGTCAAGACCACTCATGGGCTCGTCGAGGATATAGACATCCGGATCATGGAGCAGGGCCTGCGCCAATCCGACCCGCTGGACCATACCTTTGCTGTAGCTCCGCAGCAGTCTCTTGCGGGCATCCCACAAATCAAGCAGTTTCAAAACTTCTTCGCTCTTTTTCTCTAACTGGGAAGCATCCATACTGAATGTCCTGCCGACAAAATTCAAATACTCAGTAGCTGAAAGATAGTCATAAAATGCAGGATTTTCAGGAAGGAAACCGACATGACGCCGGGCATCTGGGGAAGAGATATCCTTACCCATGATCTTCGCATCCCCGGAGGTGGGACGGATCAGCCCCATCAGCGTCTTGATGGTAGTGCTCTTCCCGGCACCATTTGGGCCAAGAAAGCCGAAAATCTCTCCCTGTTCTATTTCCAGGTCAAGGTTCTTGAGGGCAACCACTTTGGCGCCCCGCTTCCCCTTGTAGGTTTTTGATAAGCTATGTATCGAGATTGCGGACATTTCAGCGCTCTCCCTGAACTTTATTTTTTCCACCGGCATTTTTGGTGGGAGCGAATGCGAACTTGCTCGTTGTTGCGACTCTTCCGTTCGGCTCAAGATAAAAGTGCCCGCCATAGGGATCAACCGGAAGAGACGAAAGAAATCCCTGCTTTAACAGAACTTCCAAACTATCAGGAGGCACGCCGGTTTTTTCACGATAGCGGTCGCGGGCGATCTCTATCCGACGCACTTCTCGGAAGGCAGAGATTCGTGTACGAAAACTCTTCTTGATTGCCGGATTCTTTTCTCCTTTTTCCATGGCAGATAGATACGCAAGCGCCAGATCAGTCTTGCCGGATTCCTGAAGGTACCTGCCAGCTAGGTTTTTGAACAGGTCGGAACCGGAAAGTTCCCCCGCACGATCATAGTAGCGCGCTGCCTTCGTATAGTCCTTGAGGAAATAAGCTTGGTTGAAACCGGCAAAGAACGGCAGATACCAGTCCCAGGTGCGGAATCGCATGCCATAATCAAGTAGCTCATTGGCGAGCTCAACCTTACCCACGTCCCAGACGAGAATTGCCTGTCCGAAATAGTAGGCGTCCATATTGTAGGGATCCAGTTGGACCGCACCGTGGATCATCCGTGACATGCCGGGATAGTCGGGGAGAGTTGCCAGTTCGTTCTGCTGCTTATCTACCAGTCCGCCAAAATACATAAGGACTTTCATCACCAGTAATGACCCGACAAGCTCTTTCTGGTCAGCAGAGGCGGCTTTCACGACAGCAACGGTCGGTACATAGCCAAGCTTCTCCACTATGGGTTTGCTGGTCATGTACTTGCCAAAGGGTACGATGAGTAAGAGATATGACACAAATGACAGAGTTAGAGAAACGACGGCTCTGCTCATCCTTTCACCTCATCTCCCGACGGGAAAACACCATCACAGCCAAGCTCAATACAATGGTGGTATAAACAACAAAGTAAACAAGAGTTAGAAGAACCCCTGAAGAAGAAAGAGGAATACCATAGATCGCATTGACTTTCAGATTAAAGGCGCTGAAATTTGGGAGAATATAGTATAGCCCCACCGCAAACAGATGGATGAGCGGAGAGAGTTTCATTCCAGCCGCGGAGTGAAGGTATTCGTATACCTGCTGCGTAACATTTCCTGCGAGAAAGATTGCAATGGTACCAAACACTGGCAGAAAAAAGGAGGTACTTACCGAGGAAAACAAAAACGCCAGAGCAATCACCAGGGTATATTTCATCGCTTCGAAAAATATGCAGAGCACAAAGTTCCCCCAAACAACCGGCCGGTCGGGAGGATAGATAGTGCTGGTCCAAGAAACAACCAGGCAAGCAGCAACACCAAGGACAAGGGCCACAAACAAAGTAAAGAAAGCCGTTCCGGCAAATTTCCCCATGAGGTATCGGCCCCGAGTCAAGGGTAGCCCAAGCACCGAGTTGGTGTAGCGCCGCTCGATATCCTTCCAAAGCGAGGTGCCCCCCAGAAAGACCGACAACAGCAGCATGATAAATGAAATAAGCGAAAGGGAGAGAGTCAGAGACAATTCGGTCACTTGTCGCATGGATAGTGATGCAATGCCCGGGATCAGCAGGAATGCACATGCTGTCACCATAATGCCTTGGAATACCCGATCGCGGAAAATACCTTTGAGGGTAATTTTAACAATGTTCGTCATGGGCCAGGCTCCTTTGACTCAGCTTTACCGCTCCGACAATTTCAGCCAGAGTTTTTTTGAAGGCGCATGATAATATACTTTCTCTGTCGTTTGGGCAACTACGCGTTGGAAAGCGTCTCTGGCCTTGTCGCTATTATTATTGAACATATGCGTTCGACCAAGTCGATAAAGTACATAAGGATCACTGGTGATCTCGTAAAGCCGAGTCAACAGGACAACATCTTCGCCATAGAATGCCCCCCCTTGGCAACCCTGTTTGCTTTACTTCCACTTCATTCAGCTTTAACAAACGCTGGATGATCATCACCTCATGCTTGCCCGGCTGTTTTAGCGTTTCCCGAAGGATTTCCCTGGCGCCGGCATAGTCACCGGAATGAATGCGTGCGACAGCCTTACTGACCATGCCGAACTGGAAATTGATCAGAGTATCGGGCACCCTGAGCGAATTGAGTATCGCCGCAGCCTCATCCTGCCTGCCACTGACATATAAGGCATGGGCATACTGATTCTGGGCCGGCAAAAAATCCGGAGATTTACGGATCGTGTCCTGAAAGAGCGCCGAATTGTCCTGCCAAAGCATAGCCCTGCTCGTCGAGCCATAGATCGAGATGGCAGCAAGTATCGCTATTACTCCCACCATGATCTTTTGGTAGCGAAACTTTTTCAACCTGGGATAACCGAATGACATCAATCCGATCAGAAAAAAAGCAGCAGGAATATACATGTATCGCTCAGCCAAAGGAGTCCATGTTATCCGTAACAGAGGAACCATTAGCGCGGAGGTGGCCACCGAAATTGCACAAAAGAAAAAGTAACCAGGCAAGGTCCGACGTATCAGCAGCAGAACAACAATACACCCCACTAACATGCCAAGGATTATATACAGGTCAGAGACATGGTTAATCCCGAAATTCAAGGGAAAAGGGATGAAAAGCTTTTTCAAATAAAAGCCCGCAGCCTTGAGGATGAGCATACAGTTTGTTACTAGCCCCGCAGTCTGCTCACCTGCCACATGGCTTACTACCCGTGCCACACCACTGTCTCCTCTGCTAAAAGCCAAATCCCGCATTAGGAAATAACCTACGCCTGCTGTTATGAAGACAAAAATATGCGGCCAATTTTTCAGCAGGGTGGAGCGCCAGGGTTCCCGCTCACTTTCAAGCGTGGACACGAAGAAGGGGAAGATAATGGCAGCGGGGAGAAAGAAAACTGCCGTCTCCTTGGCAAGGCAGGCACAGAAAAAGCTACCTGCGGCAAGAACGGATGCAATCGTGCTTTGCGAGCGACCAACCGTCAGCCAGGTGGACATGAGAACAAAAAGGCATGCCAAAAGATCTGTTCTGGCGGAAATCCAGACTACCGCCTCAGTATTGATTGGATGGACGGCAAAAAACATTGCCGCAAGAAAAGAAGGCACAGGGGAAGTCGATCCCAGCAGTGCGTTTACTCTGCGGGCAATGGCGAACACCAGAAGGGTATTGCACAGGTGCAGAAAGATACTGGTCAGGTGCATGAAGCTCTCATGGAGGCCCCATACATATTTGTCAACAAAGAATGAGGCCGCCAAAAGCGGCCGATAGTAGGTTCCATTTCCACCCGGAAAAAAAAGCTCTCGAAAACTGACTTGATCCATATTGAGGAGGTAGTGATACATCCCTGGGTCATCAACGGAATTAAGTGGAGCGAAGATGGTGGGGTAGTATACTGCCAGCACCACAAAGCTCAGAAGCAGTATACTTGTACGATTTTTCAGTAAAGGTTCCATATGCTCATACAAAAAAAGCGGGATGTCGGAACATCCCGCTTTAGTCTCTCTTCAGAAGAAATTACATGGTTTTCCAATCGGTACCGGTAACAAAATCTGTAGAATCAGCTGTACTCGGTGCAGTCTGTTCGCTTCCTTTTGTCACATCTGTCACATAGATAGCAGTGCTGTCATGGGAGGTTCCATATGCCTTGACTCCGCTCTGGTGCTGCGTAATGATAGCATAACCATCTTCATCAGCTTGCCAGGCAATACCCACCTTGGTGGATAATTTGCCAATTGCTGGTGAAGTATCACCGACACCACTAGCAGCTCCGCGAAGAGTTTTTCCGGCGTCAGCCCAAACGACGTCAGCATCACCTGCCGCAAAGGCAGACGAGGAAGCAAAAACAAACAATGCTGTAATGATAATTATTTTTTTCATAAGGTCAGCTCCTTTCTAAGTTTAATTAATACAGTCCGAGGTCGGCAGGATACGTTTGGTTATCAGCCATATAGGCTTCCATGCCAGTCTTCACGTTCTTCAGGTCCGAGGTAGAAGCGGTGTGGAAAGCCTTCTCACGGTAAGCCGAAAACTGCGGAATGGCGATAGCCGCCAGGATACCGATGATCGCGACAACGATCAAAAGCTCGATTAGGGTAAAACCTTTGTTGCCTCTGAGTTTCTGTAACATGTGTTGTTCTCCTTTCTGGTGTTGTGTCCTTTGTTGGATACCGGCAAGCCTGGTATCTAAAATTATTTTCCCAGGGAACTCTGCATAGCTATCAAACAGAGTGCAACATCGTGGCCAACTCAATCAAGTATGTTTAGCAATCATTTTCACTCCCTGTATCCAGGGGTTTAGAACAAATCAAACTAATTTCATGACTGTATTTCACGAAGCCAGGGTGACACTTTACGGCACTCTCAGATGTCATTATTTGGCCACTATTCGACCCCCATCATTCCTCATCCATCCCGAACTTGGCTAACCGGTAGCGAATGGATCTAAAGGAAAGGCCCAGAAGTTCGGCAGCCCGCTTCTTCACACCGCCACACCTCTCCAGAGCCTGCAAAAGCAATTTCTTCTCGATACCGTCCAGGTAGGCTTCCAGATTCATCCCCTCGGCAGGAATAACGAAATCCCCGCAGGCCGGAGCGGGATTCTGGAAGTTTACAACCTGGGGTGGCAGACATTCCCGATCAATGCAGCGACTCCCAAGGACCACACAGCGCTCCACCAAATTCTCCAACTCCCGCACATTGCCGGGAAAAGGATAGGCCATGAGAAGCTTCAGCGCGGCCGGAGTAATCATCTCCGTTTCAGTGGTGGAACCGTGGTATTTCTTCAGAAAATGAGCTACCAGGAGCGGGATGTCTTCCTGACGTTCCCGCAGGGACGGCATGCGCACCTGCACAACGTTGAGGCGGTAGAAAAGGTCTTCCCGGAAGCTCCCCTCGCGCACCTGCTCTTCCAGTTCCCGATTGGAAGCCGCCACCAGGCGCACATCGGCCTTGAAGGATTCTGCCCCGCCTACCCGGCGGAACTCCCTTTCCTGAATAACGCGAAGCAGCTTGGCCTGAAGCTGGAGCGGAACCTCACCAATCTCGTCCAGGAACAGTGTCCCCCCTTCGGCCTGCTCAAAAAGTCCGGGGCGATCGCTTACCGCTCCGGTGAAGGCGCCTTTTTGGTGACCGAAAAGCTCGCTTTCCATCAAGGTCTCAGGAATGGCACCACAGTTGACCGCGACAAACGTCTTGTTTTTACGGGTGCTGTTGTAGTGGATCGCCTTGGCGGCAAGCTCCTTGCCGGTCCCGCTTTCACCGAAAATCAAGACATTGGCAAGGCTCCCCGCGACCTTCTCGATCAGGGTATAGACGTCCCGCATCTTCTTGCTCTTGCCGATAAGTCCGCTGAAGTCATAGCGTTCCCGAACCTCCTCACGCAGACGCAGGTTCTCCTTGGCCAAAGTCCTTCGGTCGAGAGCGTTCCGGACGATGATCCTGATCTCTTCCACGTTGAACGGTTTGGCAATATAGTCGTAGGCACCCAGCTTCATGGCCTCCACCGCATGTTCAGCCGTCGAGAAGGCGGTGACCATAATGACTGCCGTGTCGGGAGCAAGGTTCTTCACGTGGGCCAGCAAGGCCAGTCCATCCATACCGGGCATTTTCACATCGGAAATCACCAGATCGTAGCTTGCCGATTGAAGCCGGGTGATTGCTGACTCCGCCGAATCGGCAAGGTCGACGCGGTACCCTTCCCGCTCCATGAGAATGCCGAGGAATTCCCGCATGCTTATTTCGTCGTCAACGACTAAAATTCGTGTTTCCATAAGTCCTCAATCCGATTTGCATTTTTAGCCACAGACCCACACGGACAAACCAGACTCGTACATTTACAGCTGGTCCTCATGCAAATCTCTTCCAATTACATTCCACCCTCCTTCGACGGGAGGGGATTCTGAACATCTTTTTTTAGTTTTACAGAAGTCAGGTTTTTGTCTGTGTGTGTCCGTGGCTAATTCTATTTTTTCATTCCCCAGGCATTTTTAGCCACAGACCCACACGGACAAAATCAGACTCGTATATTTACAGCTGGTCCTCATGCAAATCTCTTCCAATTACATTCCACCCTCCTTCGATGGGAGGGGATTCTGAACATCTTTTTTTAGTTTTACAGAAGTCAAGTTTTTGTCTGTGTGTGTCCGTGGCTAATTCTATTTTTTCATTCCCCAGGCAAAGAAATCGTGAATTCCGTTCCCGTCCCCGGGGCGCTGGTTGCCCGAATGCGGCCCCCGTGAGCCTCGATGATCCGGTAGACCATGGCAAGGCCGAGACCTGAACCACCGGGTTTGGTGGAGTGAAATGGTTCGAACAGCCGCGCCAGCTCTTCTTCAGCCATACCCGCGCCGGTATCGGCAACCGTCAACAGGACCGGGTATCCCGCCTTGGGCTCGGGACCGCCGCCGGGCACCACCGCCCGGAAGGTTATGGTGCCCGTTCCGCCCATTGCTTCCGCCGCATTCACAAAAAGGTTCCAGAACACCTGACGAAACTGGTCACCATCTACGAAGATGATGAGTTCATCCGGGCACTCTTCATGGATGGTAATACCGGAAAAACGCTGATCTGCCGTAAAAAGGGTCTTCAGTTCGCCGAGCAGCCAAGCCAGCCTGATCTTCGTCTTGACCGGCTGGGTCGGGCGGGCATAGGCGAGAAAGTCCTTGATCAGGGTATTGAGACGTTCGGTTTCACGGAGGACAATGTCGAGGAGCACCTTATCCTGGGGATCGATATTTTTCCCGCCGGCAATCAGTTGTACCGACCCGCTGATGGCCGCGAGGGGGTTGCGGATTTCGTGGGCGATCCGGGCGGAGAGTTCGCCAATGGCGGCAAGGCGGTCGGCACGCTCCAGTTCGGCCTTCATCTTTTTGACCAGGGTTAGATCCTGGAAGTCGATGATGGCGCCGACCGTGGCACCTTCCTTATCGGGAATGGGCACCGATTTGAAGCCGAAGACAAAGGTTTTCCCCTGCCGGTTTGTGTATTCGATTTCGTCCTGGGACGGACCGAACAGGCTGTCCAGCAAGGGCGCAAAGGCGGGGATTACTTCCGACAGCGGCTGGCCATACACGTCCTTCTGGAAACAGCCCGTGAGCCGTTCGGCATACGGATTGAACGCCCTGATCCTGCCCTCTTCATTAACCGTCAGCAGGCCGCTGCTGAGATTGGAGACGATGGAAGTATTGAGTCTCTCCAGTTCCTCGAAATCGATCTCCTGCTTGCGAAGCGCGGTCTCGCTGGCCCGCAAGCGGTCGACTAGATAGCTGGTAAGAACGGCAGTCAGCAGAAAAGCGACAATATTAACGAAAATAATAACAAAGAGCGTACCCGGGTCGACCTGGTGAGACGCCTCCGGCGGCAGGCCGATCGAACTCAGGCGTCCGAAGTAGTGGAGGTCCATGATGGCACCGTAGAGGATGGCACAGAGGGAGGCGGAGTATAGTGCCTCACGGCGCGAGAGGAGCATGCTGGCGCTGATGATGGACAGCAGGTACAGAAATGAGTAGGGAGAAGCAATACCGCCGGTCAAGAGCAGGAGCAGGGTAACAAAACCCAGATCCCAGACGATCAGCAGATAGGTGATGGCACGATGCAGCCGGCTGGTTGCATAGAGCAGAACGAGGGACAGAATCGAAATGAGGTAGGTAGCGACTACGAGGCGCGTGAGCCCTGTCAGTGCCGGCGTAATTATTCCGTCGGGCTGGCTGGTATCCAGGATGGCGGTGGAGATGAGAAACAGGGAAACCACCACCACCCGGGCAAGGACAAACCTGACAAGTCGCTTTTTTTCTTCCACCGGCTAACCGCCGACGGTTCCGGCAATCTTGAAGATCGGCAGGTACATGGCAATGACCAGACCGCCAACCACAACGCCAAGAAACACCATGAGCATCGGCTCCAGCATGGCGGTCATGGCTCCCACCGCGGAGTCCACTTCGTCGTCATAGAAGTCAGCGATCTTCGACAGCATGGCATCCATGGCGCCGGTCGCTTCGCCGACCGCGATCATCTGCACCACCATCGGCGGGAATACGCCGCTTTCCTGGAGCGGTTCGGCAATGGTCTTTCCTTCCGAGATCGATTGACGAACATGCATGATCGCCTCTTCCACCACCTTATTACCGGCCGTCCGGGCCACGATATCCAGACCGTCCATAATCGGCACACCGCTGCTCACCAGTGTGCCGAGGGTGCGGGTGAACTTCGCCACCGAAACTTTCCTGATCAGGTCACCGACAATGGGGGCTCTCAAGGCAAGCCTGTCCATTGTCCTTCGACCCTTGTCCGTGGCATAGTACTTTTTGAAGAGAAAGATCACGGCGAAAATCGCCGCAATAATGACAATGAGATACTTGACCAGAAAGTTGCTCAGAGCAATAACCAGTTTTGTCGGACCAGGCAAGTCCCCGCCAAAGTCTTGAAACATCTTGGCAAAGGTCGGGATGACGAACACCATGATCACCCCCACCACGATGACCGCGATGGACATGACGGTAGCCGGGTAGACCATTGCGCCCTTGATCTGCTTCTTCAGCTTCATGGACTTTTCGGTGTAGGCGGCCAGGCGGTTGAGAATGGTATCGAGGATACCGCCCACCTCGCCCGCAGCAACCAGGCTCACATACAGGTTGTCGAACACCTTCGGGTGCTTCCCCAGGGCGTCGGCAAAGGTGGAACCGCTCTCGACACTCTCCTTCACCTTCAGCAGCACTTCCTTGAAGGCCTTGTTTTCCTGCTGGCTGGAAAGGATCTCCAGGCATTGCACCAGGGGCAGGCCGGAGTCGATCATGGTGGCAAACTGACGGGTGAAGATAACGAGTTCCTTGGTCGTCACCTTCTTGGAGCCGAAACCAGGGATCTTGATCTCCATCGACAGGCCTTTTCCCTGCTCCTTGATGGTGACGCCGGAAAAACCGAAACGTTTCAACTGAGCCTCTACCACCATCTGGTTCGGGGCCTCCATGACGCCCTTTTGGGAGGAACCGTTTCTGCTGCGACCTTCCCATTGAAACTTTGCCATTCTATCCTCCTTCAAATACCGATGCACCGGCATCGAACATTATGCATTACATCGGGCACGGGCAGGCACAGGGGCCTGCCCCTACAACAAAATTCATTCCCTACACGTAGGGGCACCCCCCCGTGGGTGCCCTTTTCCATGCCGACCAACCGCGGGGCGCAGACATGTGGATGCCCACCGCGCAAGATTACCGCATCGGCTTCTTGGCTGATCCGGCCGCCATCCCCATCATCTGCTTCAGCTCATCCGGATCCGTTGACCGGCCTAATGCCTCTTCCAGGGTTATCAGGCGACGCTGGTGGAGATTGAACAGGGACTGGTTCATCGTCTGCATCCCGAACTTCTCCTGCCCGACCTGCATCTGCGAATAGATCTGGTGAAGTTTGTCCTCGCGGATCAGGTTCCGGATGGCGGGATTCGGAACCATCACCTCCAGGGCCAGCACCCGCCCCTTGCCGCTGGCCTTGGGAATGAGTGTCTGAGAAAGGACTCCCTCAAGGACGAAGGAGAGTTGGGCCCGGATCTGTGTTTGCTGGTACGGCGGGAAAACGTCAACAATACGGTTAATGGTCTGAACGCAGGAGTTGGTATGGAGTGTCGCAAAACAGAGGTGACCGGTTTCCGCCAGGGTCAGGGCGGCCTCAATGGTCTCCAGATCGCGCATTTCCCCGACCAGAACAACATCAGGGTCCTGGCGGAGGACATATTTGAGCGCCTGTTTGAACCCCCTGGTATCCGAGCCGACCTCGCGCTGGTTGACCAGGCAGTTCTTATGGGGATGGAGATACTCTATCGGATCCTCAATGGTGACGATATGCTCATGCCGCTCGGTGTTGATCTTGTCGATTATCGACGCAAGGGTGGTGGACTTGCCGCTTCCGGTCGGTCCGGTGACAATGATCAGGCCGCGGGGCTTGTGCGCAAGTTCGGCCACAATCGGAGGAACGCCAAGCTCTTCGAAGGTGAGAATCTTGAAGGGAATTGTTCGAAAGACCCCCGCCACCGCCCCGCGCTGCACGAAAACATTGCCGCGGAAACGGGAGAGTCCCTTGACGCCGAAGGACAGATCCAGCTCGTTTTCTTCCTCGAACTTGTGCTTCTGGGTTTCCGTCAACACGCTGTAGCAGAGCTGTTTGGTCTCGATCGGATTCAGCGGGGGCATGTCGAGGGCAATAAGCTTCCCGTCAACCCTGATCTGAGGGGGAGTGTTGGTGGTAATGTGCAGGTCCGATCCACCCCGCGCAATGAGTTCTTTCAGCATATCATGTAAATTTGCCATTAAATTCCGTCCCCCTGATTCACCTTCGTCTCAATTTCATATAATCATAATCCGTAGGGGCAACCCCCTGTGGTTGCCCTTTAATTGGGCGGCCACAGGGGGCCGCCCCTACAGTATTTTTTACGGTTCTGAATCCATGAATACCATCACAACGAAACCCTTCATAGATCAATCATCGGACATGGTCACCCGCAAGACCTCTTCAAAGCTCGTTACGCCTTCCTTCAGTTTCGTCAGGCCCGACCGGCGCATGGTCTTGACCCCGAGCCGCATCGACTCCCGCTTGATTTCAGCGGTGTTGGCGCCATTGAGAATCAATTCGCGGATTTCCTCGTACATCGGCATTACCTGGTAGAAACCGACCCGACCCTTGTAGCCGGTTCCGTTACATTTCGGGCAGCCCTTGCCCTTGAAACAAACAAACGAAGGAGCATCTTCCGGAGAGCAGCCGGCATCGATCAGCGCCTGAACCGGAACTTCCTCGACTTCCCGGCATTCGACACACAAGCGCCGCGCCAGACGTTGTGCCGTGATCAGGTTGACGGCGGAAGCAACGAGAAACGGTTCAATGCCCATGTTGAGCAAACGGTTGATGGTTGACGGGGCATCATTGGTGTGAAGCGTGGACAAGACCAGGTGCCCGGTGAGCGCCGCCTTGACCCCGATTTCCGCGGTCTCGAAGTCACGGATCTCACCGATCATGATGATATCCGGATCCTGGCGGAGGAAAGAGCGTAATGCTGCGGCGAAGTTGAGGCCGATATCCTCATGCATCTGAACCTGGTTGATGCCGGCGAAATTGAACTCGACCGGATCTTCGGCGGTCGAAATATTTTCCGTGGATTTGTTCAGTTCGGCAAGGGCCGAATAGAGGGAAACCGTCTTGCCGCTCCCGGTCGGTCCGGTGACCAGAACCATGCCGAAAGGCTTATGGATCGCCTCCTTGAAATGGGCCAGCGCCTCCGGCTCATAGCCGAGTTTGGTCATATCCAGCTGCAGGCTGGACTTGTCCAGCAGTCGCATGACGATCTTTTCGCCGAACAGGGTGGGAAGCACGGACACACGAAAGTCCATATCCTTCCCTCCGCCAAGCTTGATCTTGATGCGACCGTCCTGGGGAAGCCTGCGCTCCGCGATGTCCAGCTCGGCCATGATCTTGAGTCGCGAGGTAATAGCATTTTTCAGCTTGAGGGGCGGCTTCATCACTTCATACAGCACCCCGTCAATCCGGTAGCGCACCCGGAACAACTTCTCGTAGGGCTCGATATGAATATCACTGGCCTTCCGCTTGATCGCGTCGGACAGGATCATATTCACCAGTTTCACAACCGGAGCGTCTTCCGTGGCCTTTTCGAGGGAGGTGACATCGACGTCCTCATGTTCAGCGATGATTTCCAGGTCATCGATGTCAAAATCGCCCATCAAATCGGCAAGGGACGCCGACTGATCGTAGTACTTGTCGATCGCCGACTTGATGCCGGTATCCGATGCGACCACGACCTCGACATTGTAGCCGGTCATGAACTTGATATCGTCAATGGCGAAGATATTGGAAGGATCACTCATGGCCATGATCAGTGTAGATCCGGACCTGTTCACGGGGATTGCCTGATACTTTTGAACGATTTCGACGGGAAGAAGCTTGACAACCGCCGAATCAATCTCGAATTCGGCGAGGTTGATGGAAGGAACACTGTACTGCTTGGAAAGAAAGGCCGTCAGCTCACTTTCGCTGACATACCCTTCCTTTACGAGAATAGCGCCAAGCCTGAGCTGGCCGCCGGAGCTTTTCTGCTCCTCGAGGGCCCGCTGTAACTGTTCTCTCGTAATCAGATTACTCCGAACCAGGAGTTCGCCCAGTCTGCTTGGCTGCATGAAAACCTCAATAATAGAAACAAGTGGGTACTACAAGTCGTGAATGGTATTTTGAAAGCGGCTTAATGTCAAGATTTTGTTGTCTTTGCAAGCTCATCAAGCAATTTCCTTCTCATTACCGCAGGGGGCGCCTCGCGCCCGGTCCAGAGCGAGAACGCAGCCTCTCCCTGGGCTGCCAGCATGCCGAGTCCATTGGCACACGCCAGGCCCCGTTCCCTGGCCTCGGCAAGAAGCGGGGTTTCCGCCGGCACATACACCATATCGTAGATCTTTCCAACCGGCCGCAACTCCGAAAGAGGAAAAGAAGCAAAACTTGTGCCGTCCATGCCTACAGAGGTGGTATTGACGAGAAGATCTGCACTACGAAGGTGTTCACTCAGTTCTTCGGCAGCGAGGGATGAAACAACGAACCGTACCCCGGGGAAAACGGGACGAAATCTTTCCACCAGCGATACCCCTCGCTCCCTGGTTCTGTTGGCAATAACCAGGCACGCCACCCCAGCCGCCGCAAGGGCGGCAATCGCACCGCGCGCGGCGCCGCCCGCCCCAAGAAGCAGCACCGAAGAGCCGCGAGGATCATACCGCAGCTCCGCCTGGACAGAGGCAAGGAAACCGATGCCATCGGTGTTGTACCCGACCAGGAGATCTCCTTCCCGGCAAACCGTATTGACGGCACCGCAGAGTTCCGCTTCCGGTGATATCCGGTCAAGGAACGGGATAATGCTGCTCTTGTGGGGAATGGTGACATTCCAGCCCCCTACCCCCAGCCGCCTGAGACCTTCCACGGCCTGACCGAGGAACTCCGGCTCCACCGGGAAAGGTACGTACACGTAATCCAAACCCAGTTCCGCGATGGCCGCATTCTGCATAACCGGAGACAGGGAGTGCCCGACCGGCGATCCGATAATGCCCAATACTCTCGTTTTTCCCGTTAGTTTCATCGTCAGCGCACTCCATATTCGGCAAGAATTCTTTGTACCTCATTGCGTAAAACAGGCAGGAGCGCAGCCGTTTTCAGCAACTCCGCCTGCCCTTCCTTCAGCATGCCGAGTGACAAGAGGGTCTGACCTGCCTCAAGCCGGCTGTAGAGATAAATCTGTACCGCCTTGTCCGTGTCGAGGTCTCGGAAAGGCACGGGATCGGTCGTGATACCCCGCTGCGCATAGACATCCCATACGGCAACGTCAGGCGGATAATGCACTCGCCTCGCATCAGCATGCAGTTCGTAACAGATTCCCCGCTGACGGTGACCAAACCCGGCCAGGCCCAGGGAATAGCGGGTTGAAAAATCTATATAAACCGGTCTCTTCGCCATTTGCTCCCGCAAGGCAATCGGAAGAACTTCCCGCAGCGGCACTTTCTCCCCGACCAACCCCGGCAACTGGCTGCCCTGAAACAGGGTCGGGAAAGAATCGAGATACCAGCGAAATTGCAGGTGCGGAACATGGATAAGTGCAAGATCTTCCCGCATCCGCTCGACCCCCTGCAGGTACCAGAGCGGGAATGCGCCGCTGTCACCCCAGGTAAAAAGCGCCGCCCCGTAGGGAAGCGAGCGAAAGGTATTTACGGCATAGTCATAGGCCAGATAGTTATTGTGCTGATCGTTCTTCCGGTAATTCTGCGAACACTGTACCACAGGAAGGACTGCAAACAGCAGAACAAGGGTCGGCCAGACTGACCAGGCAGGCGCTTTCTTCGGTTTCAGCCAATCCAGCAACTCCTTGGTCAGTGAATAGCTGCCAAGACCGACGAAAACCGCGGCCATCATGTACAGGGGGGTAAAGAATTCCTCGGTCAGGAAGATCATTTCCTCCGGGGTATTCTGATAGCCGACGACAAAGGCGAGAAAGACAGCGATGGCAATGCCGAATGCAAGGAGAAAGTCCCTTGATCGATGCCGATGCAGCACGGCACCCACCAGGAGGAGGAAAAATCCGAGCGCGGTGAACTCGTGGACGAGATTGAATGCCGACAGCTGTTTCAGAAACAGGGGCCAATCCCGCTCCACATGCTCCATGGGATAGCCCTTGCGCAGGAAACTCCAGAGGAATTGCGAAACAGTTTGCGGGTCGCCCCAGTTCAGCAGCGGGTTGCGGATCGCGCGGAGCGGCATGTGGAGGTACACGGAAAAGCCGATGACAAAAGCCGTCAGGGCAAGAATCAGTTCCCTGACCCTCGTTATGAGTTTCCAATCGGTACTCAGCACTAAAAAGGCACAGGACGGCAGGAGCAGAACAATGGTCTGGTGAGCCCCGCTGGCAAGGCCGCACAAAAAAGCGCCCAGGTAGACCAGCCCCGGGCGTTCCGCGCCTTTTCGGTACCCTTCCCGCCAGTTCAGCAGGAGCAGGAAAACCAGGACGACCAGGAAAGTGAGCAGCGGATAGGGTTTATCGTGATTCGACTGCAGCCAGAGGCGGGGAGAAAAGGCAAAAACCAGGGCAGTCGACAGTGCAGCCGACCTGCGGAGGAACTGAACAGAGCGACCCGTTTCACCATACTCACCAGTCGTCAGCAATCTGAGGGTGAGGAGATAGACACCGAAACAGGCGAGAGCAGCGGACACGGCAGTGGCGAAATTGACCCGGAACGCGATGTCGCCGAAAGGAAGAAAGGTAAAGGGCTTTGCGTAGTTGACGAACAGCGGGTAGCCGGGAGAATGGGGCGAACCGAGCGATGAAATGGCCGTGACAAACTCGCCGCTGTCAAAAAAAGTGACCGAGGGCGCCAGGGTGAGAAGATAGACGCAGAGCGGTACGACCAGAGAAAGGATCGCCGGGATGTCTAACTGATTGAAGATATTACTGCGACGCATAGCCATTCTTCCACTTCAAAAATTTGACGTTCCATGTTCGTGTCGGGGCAGGCCCCTATGCCTGCCCGATTCAATGGTCGTGCCTGACCGATTCAAGGGCACCCACAGGGGGGTGCCCCTACAAAGGCACAAAGACGTTCGATGTTCCAGGTTACTGTAGGGGCAGGCCCCCGTGCCTGCCCGATTCAAGGGTCGTGCCTGCGCCTGCACAAACCACGAACTTTGGACTTTGAACAATTTTTTAAGCTTTTTTCCCGATCGCAGACAGACTCATCCTGCCCCGGGCCAGATAGTAGAGCCCGACCAGGGTGATGGGAAAGAAGTTGAGCGCATGGATGACAAGAGCCACACTGACGGCCTGTTCCCCGCTGATGCCGAAGGCCGTGAGCGCCTTGAAACAGGCGTAGTGATAGGTACCGATATAGCCGGGCGAGGCAGGCACCAGGACCGCGATGACGAGCAGTACCATGATGAACAGGGACGCTGTCAGGGGCAGTTCAATGCCGAAGGACTGAAGCGCAAGGTCGATGGGCCAGAGGGCAAAAGCCCAGATGGCCACGGAGGAAGCAACAAGCCCAGCGAGGATTTTCGGCTGCGAGGTAAGGCGGATTCCCTTGATGAAGGAACCGAGCAGCGGAATAACCTTTTCCGTCAGACGAGGCGGAAACGGTTTCAGCAGCATCGCTGCGAAACGAAGGGTTATGACTGTTTTCTTCTTCAGCAGAACCAGAAAGATGATAATTGCCAGGTAGGCGACGACCGTCACGTAGCCCCCCGTCACCAGCGCAGAACGGATTTCCGCATCATCACCGGGAAGGTGCAGGGTAAACAGGGTCGCCAGCAGGATAAACAGGACGGAAAATCCGTCAAAGAGGCGGTCCAGAACCAGAGAAGCGAAGACCGTCCCCTTATCGATGCCTTCCTTTTCGCCCAGCACATACACCCGCACCAGTTCGCCCACCCGAGCAGGAAGCAGGTTATTGGCCATGTAGCCGATGGAGGTTGCGGAAAACAGATTCGCCATCGAGGTCTGCTTGTCCTCCAGCAGCAGCAGTTTCCAGCGATAGGCCCGCAGATAGTAACTGAACAGCGTCGCTGCCACGGCCGGCACCAGAAAGCGCGAATCCATGGTGCGCAAAGCAGTCATCAGCTTTGCCCCATCAATGGAACGAAAGACCAGAAACAGAAAAAAGGCGCTGATGCCGATTCCCAGCCAGAACACGGCCCGATGTTTGTTTTTGTTTTTCAGCGGTCCCTCGCCGGTCATTGAACTAGTCATGGTGTCGGATCAGGGAAACATTCGCCAGTATTTCCCGGCAACGGGAGACGTCATTCCGAATGGCCTCCTTCAGGAGAAAAATGTCGGGAAATTCACGATCATCACGTATCCGTTCGACAAAATAGACCCGCAGAGTGCGGCCGTAAAGGTCAGCATCGAAATCAAGCAGATGGACCTCCACCGTTTCGCTTGCACCATAGAAGGTCGGATTGTTGCCGATATTGCAGGCACCGTCGCAAACCCAGCCATCGCCCTCGACCTTGACGGCATAGACACCGGGCTTCGGCAGCAACTCCTCTTCCACCTCGATATTCGCCGTGGGAAAACCAAGCTGCTTGCCACGGTGGAAACCATGAACAACCTCGCCTCCAACGGAAAAGTAGCGGCCCAGGAGCGGTATGATCCCGCTGACATCACCGGCGGAAATCAACTCGCGAACCATACTGCTGCTGAAACCGGTTTCACTGTTGCCAACCTGCTCAAGAACTTCGACAGAGAAGCCAAGCTCCCCTCCCAGTCGTCGAAGAAGGCCGATATTTCCCTCGCGATTCCGACCAAAGACGTAATCGAAACCGATCACGAAACATTCCATACCAATACGCCCGACCAGGATGTCCCGCACGAAATGCTCCGCGGAAAGAGCGGAAAACTCCCGGGAAAAGGGCACACTTATCAGGACATCAATCCCCGACTCAGCAATGAGCTGTTCCTTCTGGGCATAGGTAGTAATCAGCCGGAAATCCCGTTCCGGCGCCAGGACCTTCAACGGATGCGGTGCAAAGGTGACGACCACCGAAACGCCGCCCCGTTCCGCGGCCGCCTGGCTGATCTTTTTGAATATCGCGCGGTGGCCGAGATGCACGCCATCGAAGTTGCCAACCGTCACGACGGCATGGACAAAGCGGGCAGAGATCTCCTCAATTGTACGGTAAATATGCATGTTACGCCTGTGCGGTCTGGTTGACCGCCCTCTTCTTTCCAAAGATTTTCGCCACCCAGATACTCACCTCATACATCGTATACAGAGGGACCATAATGACAAACATGGTGAGCAGGTCGGCGTGAAAAGCCGCGATAATCGCGCTGGCAAGTACGGCATACTTCCTGTTTCGTGCCAGGAAACTTCCCGTGACCAGGCCGAATCGGGACAGGAGCAGCACCAAGATCGGGAGCTCGAAGATCAGGCCGAAGGTGAGGATAAGCCGAAGGCAGAAATTCACATATGCGCTCAGGTTAAACCAGCTCCGCAGCCCCGCGGACTCGTAGGAAAGGGAAAAATTGATAATGACCGGCCAGATAATCGTCAGAAAAAAAATCGCTCCGATACAGAAACTGACCGTTGCCGTAGTAACAAAAGGAACAACCAGGCGTTTTTCGCCTCTTGTGAGCCCGGGAGCCACGAAAAGCCATATTTGATAGAAAACGATGGGGAGCGCCATGATGAAGCCGGCAATAAGAGCGATTTTGCACTGGATAAAGAAGGGCTCCAACGGTGCGCTGTAGTTGAGCATGCGGTCGGCACTTTTGACTACGATTTCCTTATCCAGCTTATGGCGGGTATAGAAGTCCGGATAGCGCTCCTTGACGATTCGATACGCCTCGGTCTTCAATTCCGACAGGTAGGTACGGCCGGTCAACGGTTTCTCGATAAAAGTCAGGATCTCGTCGGAAACATTCCAGGCGATGCCCATACCGACAACAATTGCCAGGATAACAACGATCAGCCTCTTGCGGAGTTCCACCAGATGCTCAACAAAAGACAGCATTTTCTCCGTAGTCATGGTAAGCGGGTATCCTCCATGCTCATTGCCGAGCACATTAAAACTACGGCTGAGAAACTAGCATAGCAGTGCCTGACAAAGCAACCGGTTTCACCGTTTTTTGACGCTGCGCCGGGGCATTTTCCCCTTCTTGGCCTTGCCATTGCGCTTCCCGGCTGCCGGAGGCTTCGTCCGCGGGACTCCTTTCCCTGGTGCGCGAGCGGCGACGGATTTCTGACTCCTTGAGGCAAGGCCAAACTCGATCCGCTTTTTACTCCGACTGACGGCATCAACCCTGACGCGCACCTGGTCACCGATTTGATAGGTGATGCCGCTCTTCTGACCCCGCAGTGTATGCTGTTTTTCGATCAGTCGATACAGCTCGTCGCCAAGGGTCGAGACATGGACAAGACCTTCCACCACCAGTTCGGGAAGCTCGACGAAAAAGCCGAACGAAGTAACACCGGTGATGTATGCATCAAAAACTTCCCCAAGGTGTTTCTCCATATACTGGAGC
>Ga0351902_1004_pt2 | contig 96476 bp, 80 predicted proteins | sample BONcelHT113001D5_FD_205828 | JGI IMG/M metagenome (GOLD analysis project Ga0351902, IMG submission 205828) | Enriched cells from coal bed in the Powder River Basin, Montana, United States - BONCAT cells T11 rep1 HSBNCT.T11.300.1.D5 ...
GTACCTGCCGTCATCAATTGAACCGATTGCCATTGCCTCGGGGCTCGCCTTAAAAGCCTTGGAAAATTTGTCTTCACTCTTCCGCAGCGCCTCTTCCGATTGCTTGCGTTCGGTAATGTCCCGGGCAACGCCAAAAAGTCCGCTGACCGCGCCATTTTCATCATGTACCGCTCCTTTGGTGGACAAAAAATACCGTACTCCGTCAGGCGTGGTGAATTGCTCCTCATACATCTGTGGCGAGGACTGCGCCATGGCCCATTGATCCTGAGTCATGAGGGAGAGTGCCTCATTAAAAGGAAACAGCTGCGTATCATCGTTGCCGATAATCTCGGAAAGAGGCTTTTTGAAAAACTTCGTAACAGCAGCGTTGGCTAACAGGTAGCGTCCTTCGAGGTCTTTTATGTAAACAGCATCGGTCGTTCCTTCAACGACAATATCCAGCAACTCTTTCTGGCGAGCCAACAGTTCCTGTGCCTGTTTGCTTTCGGCCAGGTGGATTCCGATTTGTTTGACATAACGGGCAATGAGAACATAGAGGAGAGTGGCGGTAAGGGCGATGAAAACGAGCCCTTTGAACATGGATATGCGGGCGATGATCGCGGGGTCACTTACAACCGAGTCCAGAAAAGTATCTGAAAGGTAGATCCACAGTCCGCCGAATAGTGCGTACACGGCTACGATCTTAATTATTTCAGTTCGTGATGCGTCACTCCTGGTTGCCATCTTTATCTCCAGCACCGATCGGTTAGGAAACGATTGGTACGATACGTTCTGCCAAGAATGAAAACTATTACAGGAACTTTTGGCATCCTATGGCACACCCGTGAGTATATATCATCCTTTGGATTACACCACTAATTATGGTGTGATCACCAAAAGATCAACCTGCCCTTCTTCACAGGGACGTCACAAGCACATTGCGCACGACAAAAAGGGGTTAGCCAATACTGGCTAACCCCTTGATTTTGTATGGCGGAGAGATAGGGATTCGAACCCTAGGTACGTTGCCGTACACCTGATTTCGAGTCAGGCACCATCGACCACTCGGACATCTCTCCTCAGTGCCCGGGCATTATCGTAAAATACCGGGCGAATGTCAAGCCGCAAGCATATGCAGCGAGTACGCTCAATCTTGAAAACCGGTTTCTACAGGGATGAAGGTTCCATCCCCTTCATCCCTTTTATCCCTGTAAATTCGCAGCCAAATCTTCCTTCCCATATCTCTCCGCCAGGTAGGAACTCCTCACATACGGCCCGCTCTCCACATGTCGAAAACCCATCGCCAGGGCTTTTTCCCGATAGCGGTCAAAGGCCTCGGGCGGCAGGTACTCCTGAACCGGATAGTGATGCTTGCTCGGGGCCAGGTACTGGCCGATGCTCAGGTAGCGACAGCCTACCGCCAGCAGGTCGGCAAAAACCTCGAGGACCTCGTCCTCATACTCCCCCATGCCGAGCATGATCCCGGATTTGGTCGGTACGGCAGCATCCAGCTCAGCGATGATCTTGAGCACCCGGAGTGACCGCCGGTACTCGGCGCCCTCGCGGATCGGATACAGGCGTGGAACCGTTTCTACGTTGTGCCCGAGGATATCCGGTCTGGCAGCAACCACCTTTTCCAGACTCTCCCGCTCACCCCGGAAATCAGGGATCAGCAACTCGATGGTGGTGTCGGGCGAGGCCGCGCGGGTCTCCCGCACCGTTTCGGCGAAGAGGCTGGCGCCGCCGTCCGGCAGGTCGTCGCGGGTCGGGCTGGTGATCACCACATGGCGGAGCTGCAGCCGCCGGATCGCCTCCGCCACCCGTTGCGGCTCATCGGGGTCGGGTGGCAGCGGGATCCGCTTCGTGACGTTGCAGAAGGAGCAGAGCCGGGTGCAGATCGTGCCGAGAATGAGAAAAGTTGCCTGATTGTTGCCGTAGCACTCACTGATGTTCGGGCAGTGGGCCTCGCGACAGACGGTATGGAGCCGCAATTCTTCCAGCATCCGCTCCATGTCGCCATGGACGGCCGGTGAGATTTTTTTCTGCAGCCACTCGGGACGGCGGGAGCGGTTCATGGCGCTTCTCCGGCAAGATTCCAGGCATCCGAGCAGTATTTCTCCTGCCGCAGCTTTCCGGCCATTGCCTGCTCCTCACTACTGAAAACGGAATGCTGGAAGGAAATGGCGAGATGCTCCTGGAATGAGGCCAGGAGCTGTTCCTTCAACGCTTCCGACTCCAGCGGGAATCCTGCCTCGGCCATGGAGGTTGCCCCTGCGGGCACCGCACAGCGAAGAAAAGGCCGGGCCTCGCTCAGGGTGGGACGCAAGGGAATCGAGCCGTGCTGGAAGATGAGACCCCGCGCCCGGCGCTGGGCGTTGCCGCCGAGCTTGCGGCCGTTCACCAGGATGTCGTACTCCTCGGTGCCGGCAAAACAGAGGGCTGTCCGTTCGCCAAGCCGCGCGGGACGCAGCGGTGAATCGACGGCAAAAGCAGAGGACAGGCCAATCTTGTCGTAGGCATGGAGCAGAAAGCCGCACAGCCGGCGAAAGGACTCCTTGACGCCGATGATGTCCGAGATCTGGCCGGGAGTGCAGATGATACTGTAGGTCAGCTCCTCGGCGTGAAAGATGCAACCGCCGCCGGTAACCCGCCGCACCACCGGAACGCCGGCCCCGGCGCAACGGGCGAGGTCGATAACGTCTTCCGGCTTCTGGAAGCGGCCGAGAGAGAAAGCCGGCGGATTCCAACCGTACAGGCGCAGCACCGGCAAGGAACTCCCGGGGTCGAAACAGGACAGCAGGGCCTCGTCAAGCGCCATGTTGCTCGGGCCGTCAAGCGGTCCGGTATCGATCAACCGCCAGTATTTTCGGGAATCAGTCATTTGAGTATATCCGCCTGGTAGGGGCAGGCCCCCGTGCCTGCCCAATTCAAGGGCACCCACAGGGGGGTGCCCCTACACGTAGAAGATTTTTCTGTTAGTGAAATTGCCTGAGCTGCCATCAGCCGGAACAGCAGACATTGATCTCCCGCGCCGCCTTTGTCTCGTCCAGCCGCGAGACCGGCATGCTGCGCGGGGCCTGGAACAGTGCCTCGGGATTGGTTTCCGCCAGCTCGGCCGCCTCGATCATCACGGCGATGAAGGCATCGAGGGTCTCCTTGCTTTCGGTCTCGGTCGGCTCGATCATGATCGCCTCCTTGACCACCAGCGGGAAATAGATCGTGGGCGGATGAAAGCCCCGATCAATGAGATGCTTGGCGATATCTAGGGCATGGACGCCGTGCTTCAGCTGCCGGGAGGCGGAGAAGACACATTCGTGCATGCAGATCGTGTCAAAGGGCAGCTCGTACCAGCCCTTCAACCGGCTCATGACATAGTTGGCATTCAGCACCGCCTGCTCGCTCACCTCCACCAGGCCGTGCCTGCCGAGCATGGTGATGTAGGCAAGCGCTCTCACCAGTATGCCGAAATTGCCGTGGAAGTTGGCCAGCCGGCCGATGCTTTCCGCCGCTTCTTCGAGATAATAGCTGCCGTCATCCCGTTGCGCCACCCGTGGTTCAGGCAGGAAGGGAAGCAGCTCTTCGCCAACCCCGACCGGGCCGCTCCCCGGCCCGCCGCCGCCGTGGGGCGTACCGAAGGTCTTGTGGAGGTTGACGTGCATGACGTCGAAACCGATATCACCGGGCCGGACCTTACCGAGAATCGCGTTCAGATTGGCGCCGTCACAGTAGACCAGGGCACCATGCTGGTGGGCGATGGCACAGATCTCCGCCACGTGGGGAGTAAAAAGGCCGAGGGTGTTGGGGCAGGTCATCATCACCGCCGCCACCTCATTATTCATGGTCTTGCGGAAGACGTCAAGATCCATGTCGCCGTCTGGGGCGGTCGGGACGGTGAGCACCTCGTAGCCGACAATGGCGGCAGTGGCCGGATTGGTGCCGTGGGAGGAATCGGGCACCACCACGAACCGGCGCTGATGGCCGCGCGAGCGATGATAGGCCGCAATCATCATGATGCCGGCCATTTCCCCCTGGGCCCCGGCCAGCGGCTGACAGGAAAAGGCCTGCATGCCGGTGATCTCGGCCAGGAGACGGGACAGCTGGTGGATTACGCCGAGCGAGCCCTGAACGTACCCCTCACCGGAAGGGAGGAAGGGCAGCATCGGGTGGACGCCGGCAAAGGGCCGCACCGCCTCCTCAGCCGCCTTGGCATTGTATTTCATGGTGCAGGAGCCGAGCGGGTAGAAGTTCGTGTCCACGGCAAAGTTGCGGCGCGAGAGAGTGGTGAAATGTCGCACCACGTCTAGTTCGCTCACCTCGGGCAGTCCGGCCGGCGCAGCCCTGAGAAGGCCGGCCGGGAGGTCGTCGGAACGGGGCACATCGCTCCGCGGGATGATGGTGCCGTGCCGGCCGGGAACGGATTTTTCGAAGATCAGCTCCATAGGACCTCCTCCAGCCGTGCCGCCAGGGTATCGATCTCCGCTCGGCTACGCTTCTCCGTTACCGTGACCACCAGGCAGGACTCCAAGCCCGGATACCAGCGTCCCAGCGGCACTCCGGCGGCGATCCCTTGTGCCAGGAGCCGCTCGCTGACGGTTGCCGCAGCCATCGGCAGGTTGAGGGTGAATTCGTTGAAGGTCGGCCCCTCGCTGAGGAGCGACACCCCGCGGATGCCCCCGAGCACCCCCTTGGCATACTGTGCCTTGTCGAAATTGAGTTGCGCCAGCGCGGCAAACCCTTCCCGGCCGAGGGTGGCGAGGAAGATCAGGCCGCGCAGGGCACAAAGGCTCTGGTTGCTGCAGATGTTGGAAGTGGCCTTCTGCCGCCGGATGTGCTGTTCCCGCGCCTGGAGGGTGAGGACAAAGCCGCGCCGGCCGTCCTTGTCCACGGTTTCGCCGACCAGCCGTCCCGGCAGGTTGCGGATATGCTCCTTGCGCACCGCCAGGAAGCCGAACGAGGGTCCGCCGAAACAGAGCGGGTTGCCGAGGCTCTGACCGTCGCCAACGGCAATGTCGGCGCCCATCTCGCCGGGCGTCTTGAGCAGGCCGAGGCTGATCGGATACACCGAGACGATGGACAGTGCGCCACGGCTGCGGGCTTTTTCGGCCAGGTCGCTGAAGTCGTCGACCCCACCGAAGAAGCCGGGGTTCTGCAGCACGATGGCAGCTGTTTCGTCATCAAGACCGGCGAGGAAGGCCTTCCGGTCGGTCGCCCCCTTCACGGGTGCGATCTCGACGATTTCCACCGCCAGGTTTGCCAGATAGGTACGGACAATCTGCCGGGAAAAGGGGTTTACCGCACCGTCCACGAGGATTTTTTTCCGGCCGGTGATGCGCAGCGCCATGAAGGCCGCCTCTGCCAGGGCGGTACCGCCGTCGTAGAGGGAGGCATTGCTCGTGTCCAGGCCGGTCAGGCGGCAGATGGCGGTCTGGTATTCATAGAGGGCCTGGAGGGTTCCCTGCGAGCACTCCGGCTGATAGGGGGTGTAGGAGGTGGCGAACTCGGCGCGCCCGGCCAGATGGTCCACGACCGCCGGGATGAAATGATCGTAGCTGCCGCCGCCGAGAAAGGGAACGACGGTTCGCCGGTCTTTCCCGGCCAGGCGTTCCATCCCGGCCAGCATCTCGAATTCCGACATCCCGTCCGGCAGCTCGAACGAGCGGGCGCGCAACCCGTCAGGGATGACGGCAAAGAGGTCGGCAATGCTCCCGACGCCGATCACCTGCAGCATCTCCCGGACCTGTGCCGGGGTCTGGGGACAGTAGCCGGAGCGGCTCACAGCAGTTTCCCGAGATATTCCTGGTATTGCTCCCGATTCATCAGGCCCTTCAGCTCGCCGGGATCGGCGATCTCCAGCCGCACCAGCCAGCCTTCTTCTTCAGGACTCCGGTTGACGATCTCCGGCTCGCGTTCCAGCAGCTCGTTTACCGCAACCACCCGCCCCGATAGGGGCGCATAGATGTCGCTGGCCGCCTTGACCGATTCGATGGCGCACAGCACCTCCGCCTGTTTCGCCTCCCGGCCCGGTCGGGGAAACTCGACAAAGGTGATGTCGCCCAGCTGCTCCACGGCATAGCTGGTAATCCCGATAATGCCGCTCCGGCCGTCGATCTGAATCCATTCGTGGTCTTTGGTGAAGTAGCAATCCATGCGTTCAGCCCTCCGCATTGAAATGTGAAACAGCAATCAGCAGTCACAGGTCTTGAAATTTTCATAAAAAAATAATCTAAATGCTTTTTAGCCACGGATACACACGGATGAACACGGATGAAAAGCAAAACAAAACTTTTAAGGGTTTAGAATCTTTTGTTGTAAAAGATTCTATCCGTGGATATCCACTCCTTCGCTAAAGCTACGGCGCGCAAGCGTGTGTATCCGTGGCAAAATCTTTCTGCTTCAGGCTTGACTATGACTCAAACCCCTTCCCCCTCGTTCCTTTTTCCCCGCTCCTCGTTCCTCGCGCCTCGTTCCTTTTTCCTCGTTCCTCGATCCTAGTTCCGCAACGACCCCTCCCGATAGAACGGCAGCTCCACCACCGTTGCCTCCAGGGACAGCCCTTCCTGGCCAACCTGGAGATGGGTGCCGATTGCCGAAGCGTCCGGGGTCACATAGCCCATACCGATGCCGCAGCCGAGCATCGGCGAAAAGGCGCCGCTGGTTACCGTGCCGACCTGCTTGCTGCCGAGGATAATCCCATACCCATGGCGCGGCGAGCGCCGGGAGTCAACCCGGAAGGCCGTTTTGACTCTGGAGGGCCCTGCGGCCTGCTGGCGAACCAGGGCTTCCCGGCCGACAAAATCCCTGCTGAAATCCACGAACCGCTCGAGCCCGGCCTCCAGCGGGGTGGTCGTTTCATCCAGGTCACTGCCGTAGAGACTGTAGCCCATCTCCAGGCGCAGCAGGTCCCGCGCACCGAGCCCGGCCGGCCTGACGCGCTTGTCTTCCAGCAGAAGCCGCCACAGCTCGATGACCCGGTCATTGTCGCAGTATATTTCGTAGCCCAATTCTCCGGTATACCCGGTTCGGCTGACGATCGCTTCCTTGCCGAGGATGTCCAGCTGCCGAAAGCCGAAGAAGGGTATTTTTTCGACCTCCGCGCCGCAAAACCGCACCAGGACCTCCCGGGAGTGGGGTCCCTGGAGATCCAGTTTGCCGCTGTGGCCGGTACGGTCGGAAAAACTTGAACAGGACTGCAATCCAGCCTGAATAGCCGCAAAATCCTTTTTCTCAGGCCCGGCATTCACCACCACCATCAGGTGATCGGCGGCCAGCCGGTAGACGGTCAGGTCGTCGACGATCCCGCCCTGCTCATTGAGGAGAAACCCGTAGCGGCAGCGGCCGACCGCTATCGTTTCGAGCCGGAAGGAAAACAACCGCTCGATTCCCGCCGCGGCAATCTCTCCCCGGAAGAGAAACTGGCCCATATGGCAGGTATCAAACAGCGCAGCCGACTCCCGGCACCAGCGATGTTCGGCCAGAATGCCCTCATACTGGAGCGGCATGAGCCAGCCGCCAAAGGGTGAAAGACGGGCAGCCAATCTTGCATGTTCCCCGATGAGGGGCGTTGTTTTCAAGGTTTCCATCTTAAAGGTCCTTCCGACAGGCTTCTAGGAGACTGTCGGACTTAGGAAATCGAAGCGAAAATTCGGCTGGGCGAGGACAGATTTTGTCGGTTTTGCAGGGCAATAGTTGTTCTATTACCCAAAAAAGCGGCGAAATATGGACCGTCCAGACGGATTTGCAGCAGATTTACCCTAAGTCCGACAGACTCCAAGACACAGTATACCAGCAACTGTGGGAATTTTTCAGCAGGGGAGAGACGAAAACAGGGAGGCCACCTTTTTCCGGCGACCTCCCTGTTGCTGATTAGTCCCGATGCGACGGAACGCAGAGCTGAAACGATGCCTACTCCACCTTCATCGCAACAAAAAGTGTCGACTCTCCCCGGCGTAGGAGAAAGCGGACGATATCTCCTTTTTTGAGAGTTGCAACCGCTTTTGCATACTCTGCGCTGTTTCCGATAGCAGTACTGTTGATTTGCGTGATGATGTCACCCCGTGCAATGCCCACATCTTCAGCCAGGCTTCCCGCTTTGACTTCCATCACGACAACACCCTTGGTCTGGTTTGTCCGCAGTTGCGCGGCCCGCTCCCGGGTGATATCCGAGACCACGATACCCAGCTTTTCCTGGATCATCGCACTTTGCTCCACCGTCACGGCACTATCGACCATCTTTTCGATGACAACGGCCTTCTCCATGGTCTTCCCGTCGCGCAAGACCTTGACAACAGCTTTTTTACCGATCGGGGTCACGGCAGCAAGCCGGGGAAGTTCATGCATATCGGTAATGGGCTTCCCGTCAAACTCCAGGATGATATCACCGGCCTTGAAGCCGGCCTTTTCCGCCGGGCTGTCCTTCATCACTTCCGAGATAAGGGCGCCCTTTTCGTTTTTCAGGCCAAAAGACCTGGCAAGATCGGGAGTAACCGGCTGCACCGAAACGCCCAGCCAGCCCCTCGTCACCTTGCCCGTTTCCCGAAGCTGGGTGATAACCGCCTTGGCCATATTAACCGGAATGGCAAAACCGATGCCCTGGCCGCCGGAGACAATGGCGGTGCTGATACCGATCACCTCGCCCTTCGCATTGAAAAGCGGACCTCCCGAATTGCCGGGGTTGATGGAGGCGTCGGTCTGGATGAAATCATCATACGGCCCGCTGCCGATCACCCTGCCTTTGGCACTGATAATCCCGGCAGTCACTGTCTGGCTGAGACCAAAGGGGTTGCCGATTGCCAGAATCCATTCGCCAACTTCCATGGCGTCACTGTCGCCAAGCGTGGCCACCGGGAGGTGATCCTTGCTGGTGATCTTGATAAGCGCCAGGTCGAGCTTTTCGTCGGAACCCTTCAGCTCGCCCTTGAATTCCCGGCCATCGGATAGTTTGACCTTGATTTCGTCGGCCCCCGCTATCACATGGTTATTGGTGAGGATGTACCCTTCATTGCTGATGATGAAGCCGGAACCGAGGCTTCTTTGCTTGTGCGGGCGCTGCGGAACGCCCTGCAAAAAACGTTCGTAAAATTCACTGAAGGGGTCTGAACCGAAAGGGCCTGTCTGTGGCTGTCTTGCCTGGGGAGTGATTGTTTTCGAGGTACTGATATTGACAACCGAGGGCGTGAGCTTTTTGGAGAGTTCGACAAAATCAGGTGGGGCGTTTTTGGCATAAGAAGTTCCTCCCACAAGGAAAAGTGTGGAAGCGGTCACAATGACCATCAGCACATACGTAATTGCTGTGCGCATAGAGATACCTCCTCTTGATAGTGTGGCACACGGTACCGCTTCTTATGGTATAGACGGGGTAGTAATTTGTCAACCAAGAGGGGTTTTCTGCCCGGGAAGCGGAACGTGCGGCATGGTCTTCGCGAAATCGCAGCGACAGGATCCAGAAAAAACGGGACAGTCCCTCCCTTCCCGGAGTGGTCTGTCCCGTCGTCTGTTGCCGTCATATTTTTCCTGCCAGCCAGCCAGGGTCAATCAGTCTTCTTCCTTCAGGATGTAGCCGACGCCACGCACGGTATGGATCAGCTTTTTGTCTGATTCCCGGTCAATTTTCTTGCGGAGATAGTTGACGTAGACGTCGATGATGTTGGTGAAACTGTCGAAGATATAATCCCAGACATTTTCGGCAATGGTGGTTCTGGTCAGCACTTGGTTCGGATTGCGCATGAAGAATTCCAGCAGCGAGTACTCCTTCGCCGTCAGATCGATCTCCTTGTCTTTCCGCCAAACCTTGTGAGTAACCGGATCAAGACGCAGATCCGCGAAACGGATCTCTGCTCCACGCTCCTGTTCGGAGCGGCGAAGGAGCGCACGGACACGCGCCAGCAGTTCGGCAAAGGCGAACGGTTTGGTCAGATAGTCATCAGATCCCGAGTTGAGACCGGCAACGATATCCTCAACCGTATCTTTCGCTGTCAGCATCAAAACCGGGGTCAGAAGCTTTTTCATCCGCAACTCCTTGACCACCGCGAACCCATCTTTTTTGGGAAGCATCACATCGAGGATGACAAGGCTGTAGGTACCATCCAGGATCTTCTGGCAACCCTCTTCGCCATCGTAGGCAACGTCGACTTCATACTTTTCCTCTTCAAGCCCGCGCTTGATAAAACTGGCAACTTTTTTTTCGTCTTCCACTACCAGAATTTTCATGGTATCACCTCTTCATGTTCTTGAGAAATTCTTGAACCAATTATATTACTTTATAAATTAAATAGAAACAAATCACTCATGAGGAAACTTATACCACACAAGTTCGAAGTTGCAATAAATAATGCCTCAAAAAAAATATCCTTTTTCAGCCGATTTTTAACAGGGAAAGTTTCCATGAGGTCTGGCGATAAAAAGGATTTCACTCAAGATTATTTTTAATGAGAATTACAACCTTCCTCTATCATTTGTCAAGGTTTTAATTGTCAGTAACCGCTTCTTTTGCTATTTTTAAAAATTACCGCGCTGGACTGTGCATACAAAAGCAATCTCCTGCTCCGCAAGGCCACCCGTGACGATTGGGTGCGGATTCCGCCCGGCCTTCCAGGACCGGTACGGACAGGTTTTACCAGAAAGGGTACAGCAGATGCAAAAAGAGTGGACGCAAATATCATGTGAGGTCCCAGACGCGATGGTCGACACCATTGCCGAGTTTCTGGTTGAACTCTCCTCCAACGGGGTTGGAATCGACAATCGTACCCTTGACACTTTCTCGCTTGAGTCCCTCGAAGAAACACCGACCAAGACCGTAACGGCATATTTTCAAAACGAAAAAAACCTCCCTGAAATCCTGCGGGATATCGAAGCATTCCTGGTTGAGAACGGCCCGAATTTTCCCGGATTCAGCTATCAGGCGCCAACAGTCTGCACCATCACGGATGAAGATTGGAGTACCAGTTGGAAGGAACATTTCAAACCCCTGCGGGTTGGTAAACATCTGGTGATCAAACCGACCTGGGAAGACTTTCCGTCCGGTCCTAATGATATCCTGCTGAACATAGACCCCGGGATGGCCTTCGGAACCGGCACCCACCCGACCACCATGCTGTGTCTCACCGTTCTGGAAAAAATTCTTTCCGGCCTCCAGGCTCGGGGAAAATCGCTGACTGCGCTTGATGTGGGAACCGGGTCGGGTATACTCACCATTGCAGCGGCAAAACTCGGCATCGGTCAGTGTACCGCGGTCGACATTGACCCGGAAGCGGTGAGGATTGCCGAGGAAAACTGTTTCCTGAACGGGGTCGAAGAAAAGGTAACTGTTAGCGACACCCCTCTTGCCCTGATTTCCGGCGGCTTTGACATCGTCCTGGCGAATATCCTGGCAGAAGACCTGGTGCGTATGGCTCCCGAACTGATCGCACATCTGAATCCGCATGGCTTCCTTATCCTTTCGGGAATTCTGATCGAGAAAGAAACGATGGTCATCAACGGCTATGAAAACAGCATCATTACACTAGCGGAGGTTTCCCGGGAAGGCGAGTGGAGTTGCCTCGTCTTGCGGCGGAACGGCTAAATGCGACGATTCTTTATCGACGAAAAAGCTATTGAGGGTAACAGGGCGGTTGCAACCGGTAACCTTTTTTGTCACATGACACGGGTTCTGCGACTGAAAATCGGCACTCGCGTACTCCTTTCCGACGGAATCGGAAGACGCCATGTGGGAGTTATCGAGAGCATCGGCAAGGAAAATCTCGTCATCCGGCTCGAAGAAAGCTCTGCAGAGCCGGACAGGCCGCAAGGGCCCCATATCACCCTGTACCAGGGACTGCCAAAGGGAAGCAAGATGGAATTCATCTTGCAGAAGTGCACAGAACTGGGAGTTGACGACCTGATTCCTTTCGTCGCCAACCGTTCCATTGCCCGGTTACCGCAGGACAGGGAAGCCGAGCGCCTGGCACGCTGGCGCCGGATAGTCGCTGAAGCGGCACGACAATCCAACAGGCCGTCCATCCCCGAACTCCGGCCGGTTCTGGACTTTTCCGAACTTTTCGTGACAGCTGATCAGACGGTAAAACTGCTTCTCTGGGAAGAAGAAAAATCCAATCGGCTAAAGTCGGTCCTCGGCTCCTTGCCCTTTCCCGACTCTGTTGCCATCATGGTCGGACCGGAAGGCGGATTGACGAAGGATGAGGTTGCGGCGGCAACCCAGGCCGGTTTCATACCGGTTACGCTCGGTTCGAGAATTCTCCGAACCGAGACAGCCGGAATAGCCCTGCTGGCTGTTTTACAGTTTTATTGGGGTGACATGGGGTAGGTAGGTATTAAAGGAGACTCTTGACATGAAATGTCCTAAATGCGGTTACAACAGCTTCGAGTTTCTCAACGCCTGCAAAAAATGCGGTGCAGAACTCGGTTCATTCAAAAAAACACACCGCATTAGCACCGTGCTTCGTCCCACGGTTGCAAGTGCAGCGGAAGTACCACTACAAACGATCCCTCTGGTTGCCGAACCGGCAGCTGAGCAGCAGGAAAACCTCCATGCCGACTTTGACCTCGGGTTCCCCGATTCACCCCAGGATGACGAAAAGGATGGGGAGTTCACCGGGTTTTCATTTTCCGATGAGCCGCTATCCCCGGCACAAGGAAGCGCCCCGGCATTCAACGCTGCAGGAGAAGATGACTTTTCCTTTGGCGACCCGGTAGAAGATGAGTCAAAACCAACAAGCTGGGACCTGCAGTTCGATGAAACCGGTTCCGGAATGGAAGACTACGAGAATTTCCTTGCCCCGGAAAGTATCGATTCCAGCAAGGACCAGCGTGAGGACACCTTGTTGCAAGGAACGGAAGATGTTGGATCCTTCGGCACCAGCACTTTTGATTTCGCTTCGGGACCGGAACAGGAAGACATCTTCGGCATGGAAAACGAGTCCGTCCTGCCGACACCGGCAGAGAAAAAGGCTCAGCCGAACCTGGAAGATTTCGACAAAGAGTTTGAACTGATCTTTGCCGACGACAACTCTGACGAATCCGAGGAGAAAACTCCCTAGCAGCCCCCTCAGACCAGCAGTCTCAGGAGCTCCTCGCCAAGCTCCCCTTTCTGCCAGCGCCGCAGAAACGGAAAGTCGTCCAGATCACTCAGTTTGCGGGGAAGCTCCTTTGCCAGGTTTTCCAGCAAGGCATTATTGACCAGGATACCGGCATCGATCCCCAACGCGAGCGCTTTTCCCTCCCGCCACCGTTTCAGCCGTTTCAGCCGCTCTTCCCGTTCCGCATCCCGTTCGGGACGCACAGGACGCGCAAGAAAGGGGAGTTGGTCCTCCGGGACCGAACAGCCTTGCACCACCGCTTTCAGAAGATCCCTGCCATACCGCTCAACCGAACGGGCCGGAAGCCCCGGGATCCCCGCCATTTCCTGCAGGGTAGACGGCTTTTTCTCTGCCAACTCCCGTAATGTCTCGTTGGAAAGCACCTTGAACGGCGGTCGGTCGGAGAGACGCGCTCTTTCGTCCCGGAATCGCAGGAGTTCTTCCAGCACGGCAAGCGACCGCCGGTCCATTCTGCTTGCCCCCTTGAAACGAAGAAATAACGGCTCACCTTCACGGTCGGCAGCCCGGACCTCGGCGAGCAGAAGACACTCCTCTTCTACCCAGGAGAGCCGCCCTCGTGCAGCAAGTTCCTGTTCCAACTGTTGATACAGGGCGACAAGAAATGACGTGTCCGCCGCCGCATAGGCGATCATGCCTGAATCCAACGGCCGCCGGCTCCAATCGGCCTTCTGGTATCGCTTATCCAGTTCGGCACCGAAGCGTTTTTTCAGTACCGCGGCCAGACCAACCTCCTTCTCGCCGAGAAGCTGACAGGCAATCATGGTGTCAAACAGATTCTTGACAGTAAGGGAAAAGTCCCGATGGAGCGAGCGGATATCGTAGTCCGCACCATGAAATACCTTGCGAATTGCCGGGTTTTCCAGGAGAGCGGCCAGAGGAGAAAGGTCCGGTACCGCAAGCGGATCGAGTAAAAATACCTCTTTCGAAGTGGCTATCTGTATCAGGCAGACCTTTTCCCGATAATGGTGGAGTGAATCAGCCTCCAAATCCCAGGCAAGCACGGTTTCACCGGCAAGCTTTTCCACCAGTCGCAGAAGAGCTTCCCGCGATTCAATCATTTTCGGTCGAATGTCATGTTGCTGTTTCATTAGGTCCTTCCCCGCCGGTCGGTATCTTCAGGTGAAGACGCGGAATGCGCCCCACCCGAGAACGGCGGTCTCAATAGAATTGTACGATTTCATAGTCGGTGGTCCGCTGAGCCGGGGCAAACCCTGCCCCTCGAATCAGCGACACAAGCTCTTCCCTGGTGATGCGGAAGGAACAGCCCGCCGCAGCCACGACATTTTCCTCCATCATCGTCCCCCCAAGATCATTGGCACCGAAAAAGAGTGCCACCTGGGCAAGCTTGGCCCCCTGGGTCACCCAACTTGCCTGGATGTTGGGGATAGTGTCAAGCACGATGCGTGACAGCGCAAGCACTTTCAGATACTCCACTCCGGAGGCGGTAACGCCCCCCAATTCGGTGTTCCCCGGCTGATAGGTCCAGGGGATAAAGGCGCTGAACGTCCCGCCCTGCGCCTGGAGTTCCCTGATGCGGAAGAGGTGTTCCACAATGTCCTCGGGCCGCTCCAGGCTGCCGAACATCATGGTGGCCGTGGTGGGAAGTCCCTGGCGGGCTGCTTCGCGCATCACCTCGGCCCACTCTTCCCAGCCGATCTTGTCCGGTGATATCTCGGCCCGAACCCGGTCCACGAGGATCTCGGCGCCACCGCCGGGAATCGAGTCGAGCCCCGCCTCCTTCAGGCGGCATACGGCTTCAGCGATGGTCAAGCCGGATAATCGAGCGATGTGGCTAATCTCGGCAGGCGAAAGGGAATGATTACGGATCTCCGGGAAACGTCCCTTGATTCCGCGAAACAGCTCCTCGAAGAACTCTATGCCCAGATGGGGATGGAGCCCGCCCTGCATGAGCAGCTGGGTCCCTCCCTGCGCTGCCAGTTCCGCAACCTTACGGTAGATCTCCTCCGCTGACAGCAGGTACGAGTCGGCTGCCCCTTCATCACGATAAAAGGCGCAAAACCGGCAGCGGGAGACACAGACGTTGGTATAGTTTACATTCCGGTCGACCACAAAGGTAACAATTTTTTCCGGATGCCGCCGTCGGCGAACTCCGTCAGCAAGTTTCCCGAGTGCCAGGAGGTCGGCTTCGGCGAAGATCCGCCCGGCCTCCTGCCTGGTTAACGGGATACCGTTTTCAAGGTGTTCCGCGCATTTTCTCAGCAATGAGTGCAATGACCTTTTCCCTTCCGGAGTGCACGGCGCATGCCTGCCACTGCAGAGTCCTGATTTACCGGCGCAGGATTTCACGGTAGAGGGAATCCCGCTCCACCGGTTCCTTACCCGCCGACCGGATCAGTCGCAGGATTTCCTCCCGGGTCATTCCCCGGGGAGATTCGGCCCCGGCCTCATGACCGATCCGCTCATCCACCACCGTACCATCCAGGTCATTGGCACCAAAGGCAAGGGCCACCTGGGCTATCTTTTCCCCCAGAAGCACCCAATACGCCTTGATATTGTTGAAGTTATCAAGGTACAACCGGGCAATGGCAACCGTTTTGAGGTCGTCTACCCCCCCAGCCCGCAGTTCCCGCTCAGACTGCAGACACGTATTGGAAGGCTGAAACGGCAGCGGAACAAATGCCTGAAATCCACCGGTCCGGTCCTGAAGCTCCCGCAGGCGGGCAAGGTGACCCACCCTGTCGACCAAGCTCTCCAGATGACCGTAGAGCATGGTTGCATTGGAACGGAGTCCGCAGCGGTGAGCCTCCTCCATAACCTCCAGCCACCTGTCGCCTGATATTTTTTCCGGACAGAGCTCGGTCCGGACCGCTGACGCAAAAATTTCCGCGCCGCCTCCGGGCAGGGAATCAAGACCTGACTCTTTGAGGCTGAGGAATACCTCCCGAAGCGAAAGACCGCTGATACGGGAAAAATGATCGATTTCCACGGCGGTGAAGGCCTTCAGATGAAGGCCGGGAGAAACGGCCTTCACCGTCCGAAGCATCTCCCCGTAATACGGGAAGGGCAGTTCCGGATGGAGACCTCCGACCATGTGGATCTCCGTGGCCCCCTGACGGAGGGCCTCCTCGGCACGGGAGCGAATCTCCCGGAGTGCGAGAAGGTAGGCCCCTTCCTCGCCCGGATCCCGGCGAAAGGCACAAAAGCGACAGCGATTGGCGCAGATGTTGGAATAATTGATATGCCGGTTAACGTTATACAAGACGCGGCGACCGTTTCTCCTGGCGTTGGCGAACGCCGCCAGTTCACCAATCCCGAGAAGGTCCTCCGATTCGAACAGGAAAAGGGCATCGGAATCACCGAGCCGTTCCCCCGCCTCGACCTTGGCAGCAATGGCAGCCAGAGAACTCATCGCTTCACCGTCGGATTCCACGGGCGGTAGAGGCAGTGCTCGATACCGAGTGTTTCCAGCACCTTGCCAACCATAAAGTCTATCATCTGCGCCACAGTTTGGGGAGCATGATACATGGCCGGCATGGCAGGTATGATCCTGGTCCCCATGCGGGCCAGTTTCAGCATGTTCTCCAGATGGATCTCGGAGAGCGGGGTCTCCCTCGGCACCAGGACCAGGGGTCGCTTCTCCTTCAGCATCACATCGGCGGACCGCTCCAGCAGGTTCCCGGACGTGCCGCAGGCTATCCTGGCAAGACTCCCCATGCTGCACGGGCAGACGACCATGGCGTCGGCAGCCGATGAGCCGCTGGCAACGGGGGCCAGCAGGTTATCTCCGGCATAGTAGCGGAGCCGGCTTTCCGGGACCTGGAAGTGTCTCTGCAGCCGAGCAGACACCTCATATTCCGCCCCGTTCCAATCAAAACCCGCCTCGGCCTTGAGAACCTCAAAACCGGCCGGACTGATCAGGAGGGTGAGAGACCGGCCCGCGGCCAGCAGCTCTTCGCACAGCCGGATACCGTAATGAACGCCGGAAGCGCCGGTTATTGCCAGAATGATTCGCATACGTTCCTTCTGCCGGGCGTTGCCCCGTTTCGATGGGAAAAGCCCGGAGCTGTCCCTTGCGTCCAGGAAAGTCAGGTGTAATACAGCACATCACCCAGGGTAAAGAAAAAAACCGTGATGCTGATGTAGCCGTTCATGGTAAAAAAGGCGGCATTCAGCTTCGCCAGGCCCCCCTCCTTCAGCAGCCAGTGCTCGTACGACAAAAGGAGCGCGGCGATCATGACACCGACGAGGTAGACTCGGCCTAACCCGGCGACCACAAAAAGAACAAGCAGCATTCCGACTGTGGCGAGATGGAACAAACGGGCCGTGAAGAGCGAACCGCGAACACCGAACCGCGCCGGAATCGAGCGGAGGCCGGTGGAGCGATCGAATTCGAGATCCTGAAGGGCATACAGGATATCGAAGCCTGCAACCCAGAACAGCACCGCGAGGCCAAGGATGACCGGAGAGAGTTCCAGGCTGCCCCGGACAGCAATCCATGCTCCGACCGGAGCCGCGGCAAGGCAGAGGCCCAGAACCACGTGACTCAAGGCGGTAAACCTCTTGCAATAGGAATATAACACCAGAAAAAAGAGTGCAAGCGGCGAAAGGATGAAACAGAGGAAATTCAAACGGAACGCTGCAAAGAGAAAAAGGATTGCGGCTGCACCGCTGCAGAGGGCAACTGATTTTTTCCCGAGAAGGCCGGCTGGGATCGCCCGTCCACGGGTACGGGGATTAGCCCGGTCAATGTCAGCGTCAATCAGACGATTCAAACCCATTGCCGCGGTTCGGGCACCGACCATCGCCATCAGTATCCAGAAGATCTGGTAGAGGGAGGGAAGGCCGGCGGCTGCGAGTACCGCACCGGTAAAGGCAAAGGGAAGGGCAAAAACCGTATGGGAAAATTTTATCGTCTCCAGAAATGTTCGGAGCGTCCCGAAAAAACCCGGCGGCTGGTGTGACGCCATTCCCATGCAGACATTTTCCTCCCTGGTCATCTTCCCTGTCCCGTCTTGCCGGCCGCAGCTGGCTCCGATCCCGTTGTGAACTTTCTCACCGGCCGGACGCCCTTTTCCACAGGAGTTTTTTACCGATCCTTCATTTTTGTATCACTTCAGGGGGGCTTCTGACAACGGTTTTATTCGTAACAGTGCAACCTGACGCAATAATATTAGTCTGGATATGAAGATAGATTTCTGCTACTACAGGAAAGTTGCGGCAGGATAATTCATGCCTCCCGGCAACGCGTTAGCTTTCTCACCGTTTGACAAGTGCTGATCAGGCTTTACGCTTGGTTATAATAACAACGGGTGAAACCGGTTGCCGGAGATCTTTGAATCTCTGGCAGGTCCGGCAGATCATCCGCTCAAAAACGGGGTGCGCAGTGAGAAGATTTATTACCGGAGTCGTTGTATGCCTGCTGTTGTTCCTGTGTGTAGCTTGCAAAAAAAACCCACCAGAAACCGGAACGCAGGGAAAAATCCAGATCGTCGTCTCGCTTTTCCCTCTCTATGATTTTACCCGGACTATCGGCGGGGACAAGGTAAAAGCAACCCTGCTTCTCCCTCCCGGCCTGGAGGCACACAGCTTCGAGCCGAAACCTGACGATATCATCCGCGCAAACAAGTCCGACCTCTTCATCTACACGAACCGCTACATGGAGCCTTGGGCAGAAAATATCGCCAACGGGCTTGACCCCCGGAAGACACTGGTGGTGAACGCCAGCCAGGGGGTTACCTTCCTGCGGGCAGGCCATGACGTCAAACACGGCCACGCAGAGCATGACGGAGAGGGGATGGATCCTCACATCTGGCTTGACTTTGCTAACGCACGGATCATGGTCGACACCATCCTCTCCGCCCTGGTTGACAAAGACCCGGCACACCGCGCGTATTACACCGCCAACGCCGAGGCCTATAAGGCCAGGCTCCGGGAACTGGACGACCGCTTCCGCAGCGAATTGTCGCAGTGCGGCAAACAGATTTTTCTCCACGGTGGCCACTTCGCCTTCGGCTACCTCGCCAACCGTTACGGGCTCCGATATGAATCCGCCTATGCCGTCAGTGCCAATGCCGAACCCTCGCCCGCAAAAATCGCCGGGCTGATTCGCCAGATCAAGAAAAACGGCCTGCACCATATCTACACCGAAGAACTGGTGGAACCAAGAATTGCCGACACCATTTCCCGGGAAACCGGAGCGACAATCCTCAAGCTTCACGGCGCACACAACATCAGCAAAGCGGATTTGGCGGCCGGCGCCACCTTCCTGTCTCTCATGGAGCAGAACCTGAAGAATCTCAAGATCGGACTGCAATGCAGATAGACATCATTGCCATAGAAGAACTCTCTTTTTCCTATCAGGGCAGCGAGGTACTGCAGGACATAACCTGCACGATCAAAGCGGGAGATTACCTGGGAGTCGTGGGCCCGAACGGCTCAGGCAAGAGCACCCTGATACGCTGCCTGCTCGGACTCAACCGGGTGGCACAGGGAAGGATCTCGCTTTTCGGGATCCCGCAGGCGTCCTTCACCGCCTGGGACCGCATCGGTTTTCTCCCGCAGGGGCTGCAGCTTTTTAATCCGAATTTCCCGGCCACGGTCGAAGAAATCGTCAAACTCGGCCGACTGTCAAAAAAAAGCTTTCCGCGCCGCTTCACCACCGCCGATGCCAGCGCAACGGCACAAGCCCTCGAACTGATGGGAATCTCCTCCATCAGGAAAAAGCTTATCGGCGAACTCTCCGGGGGCTTGCGCCAGCGGGCACTCCTGGCACGCGCCCTGGTCAACGAACCCGATATCCTCATCCTCGACGAGCCGACCACCGCACTTGATCCGGAAACCCGTGAGAACTTTTACGCCACCCTGCAGGACCTGAACACAAACAAGGGCACGACGGTTATCCTGATTACCCACGATTCCGCGACGGTCGGACTGTACGCCTCAAAGCTCCTCTACCTGGACAAGAAGATGATTTTTTACGGCAGTTTCGCCGAGTTCTGCCACTCTGCCCATATGACGGAAGTTTTCGGCCCCCAAAACCAGCACCTTATCTGCCATCGGCACTGAAAGAAGGGTTACATGAATCTGGCCGACATCATCCACTATGCCTTTCTCCAGCGGGCCATCCTGGCAGGAACCCTGATTGCGGTCCTCTGTTCGGTTCTCGGCGTTTTCCTTGTTCTGCGCAGGCTTTCCCTCATTGGCGACGGACTTTCCCATGTGACCTTCGGCAGCGTTGCCCTGGCCATGCTGTTCAACTTCCAGTCCGTCTATACCACCCTTGCCGCCATCCCCTGCGTGCTGCTTTCAGCCATCGGCATCCTGAAAATCACTGAAAAGGCCCGCATCTACGGAGACGCCGCCATCGGTATCGTCTCGTCCCTGGGAATCGCCTCCGGCATCCTGCTGGCAAGCCTGGCCGGCGGCTTCAACGTCGATCTTTTCAGCTACCTGTTCGGGAATATCCTCTCCATCAGTCCCACCGAACTGCTGGTCACCGCAGCGCTTTTTGTGGTCGTATTGCTTACCGTGGCCTTTCTCTACAACGATCTCTTCGCCATAACCTTTGATGAGGAACTGGCCGCTACATCCGGCATCAAAGTCGATCGCATCAATACCATCCTCGTGCTGCTGACCGCACTGACAGTGGTGCTCGCCATGAAGGTCGTCGGGATCATGTTAATCTCGGCGCTCCTGATCCTGCCTTCGGTTTCCGCTCTGCAGCTGGCGCGAGGATTCAAAGCCGCCATCCTTCTTTCCGCCCTGCTGGGCGTGGTTTCCGTGGTCGGGGGGATCTTTCTTTCTTTTTTTCTGAACCTTCCCACCGGGGCAACCATCATCATCATCAATTTTCTCTTTTTCGCCGCGGCCTTTTTGGCCAGAAAACTGCGCCGCTGACTCCTCGCCCGCCCCTATCTGCCGCCCCTGCCGGAAAGACCCGAATCCCATGCTGATTACCGCCAGAAGCTGCCATTTATTGCTTCCACCCCTCTCCCGGCGCCGGTTGACAGGGCTGATAAATAAGAATACTATCACCCGGAGAATCCTCGCGAAGGGAAACAGCCGTGAAAGAAAAGACCATCTATTCCTGCCAGAAATGCGGCTACCAATCGCCCAAGTGGCTTGGTAAATGTCCCGACTGCAACTCGTGGAACACGCTGGTCGAAGAGACGCAGATTCGGGGAGACAGCCGCTCCGGCGAAGCGGCTACGGCATCCGTACCCACGCCGATCGGCAAAGTGGCCGCGGAAACGGAAGATCGCTTTTCCTGCGGGATTTCCGAATTCGACCGGGTTCTTGGCGGCGGGATTGTCGCCGGGTCCCTCGTACTGATCGGCGGTGACCCCGGCATCGGCAAATCGACCCTCATGCTCCAGGCAATGGACCAGCTGGCCCTGCGACGCGGAAAGGTTCTCTACGTCTCGGGAGAGGAATCGGCTCGACAGACCAGGATGCGGGGCGAGCGACTCGGCGTTTCGGCACAGGAACTGTTTATCCTTGCCGAAAACTCACTGGAAAAAATCATGTCCCACCTGAAAAAACTGTCGCCGAAGGTGCTCGTGGTCGACTCGATCCAGACGGTCTACACCTCCGCTCTGGAATCCGCCCCGGGTACCGTCAGCCAGGTCCGCGAAAGCGCTGGTAAACTGATGATGCTAGCCAAGAGCACCGGGATACCGGTCTTTCTCGTCGGACATGTAACCAAGGACGGATCGATTGCCGGTCCACGGGTACTCGAACACATGGTTGACACGGTACTCTATTTCGAGGGTGATACCGGACACCCCTACCGGATACTGCGAGCCATCAAGAATCGCTACGGTTCCACCAATGAAATCGGCGTCTTCGAGATGGTGGAGGTCGGGCTCCGCGAAGTGTCGAACCCTTCGGAGCTCTTTCTTTCCGAACGACCCCTTGGAGTTTCCGGATCAGTGGTGTCGGCCGCCATCGAGGGGAGTCGCCCCCTTCTGGTGGAACTCCAGGCCCTGGTAACCTCCTCCACGTACGGGGTTCCGCGACGGACCACCATCGGGGTTGACCATAACCGACTGGCACTTCTGGTGGCTGTTCTGGAAAAAAAAGTCGGGCTCTCCCTGGCAGGACAGGACATCTTCCTCAACGTCGTCGGAGGGGTAAAACTGAACGAGCCTGCCGCAGACCTGGGGATCGTCGCCGCGGTAGCCTCGAGTCATCTTGACCGGAGCATCACTCCCGGCACCATGGTGGTCGGCGAAGTCGGACTTGCCGGCGAAGTACGAGCCATCACCCACCCGGAAATCCGGGTCAGGGAAGCCGCAAAGCTGGGATTCACCCGTTGCATCCTTCCCAGTGGCAGTTTGAAGCATGTCCGCACTGGCGATGTCGAGCTGATCGGCGTCTCCTCAGTGGAGCAAACCCTGGAAAATCTCTTTCTTCCATCCTGATGCGCGCGGAAGATTTTTCTTTACTTAAGGGTTATATTCTCCTAGAATATCAAAGATTTAACAATCAGGAGAAACAGTATGGATTTTGATAAGAAAGAATATTTCCGGGGCATCCTCCTGGAAGAAATGAGATCACTCCTCGAAGAAGCGGAGAAGACCGTGTCAGAAATGAACGCGGACACCACCAATTTTCCCGACCCCACCGACCGAGCCACCCAAGAGTCGGATCGGACCTTTGAGCTTCGCATCCGGGACAGGGAAAGAAAGCTCCTCAACAAGATCAGAGAAGCGTTGGAAAGGATTGAAAACGACTCATTCGGCACCTGTGAGATGTGCGGCGATGAAATAGGCGAGGCACGGCTCAAGGTTCGGCCGGTCACCACTCTGTGCATTGACTGCAAGATTGAACAGGAGAAAACAGAAAAACTTTAGTAGTCCGCTCTGTCATAAAAGACGCCGGCATATACTCCTCGATACCTCACCCGAGCAACCAACCGCGAGTCCCCATGGCTATTCAGGAAAACTACACTCTCTTGAGCACCGCGGTTCAGATAGTCAACGCCGCCAATCTCTCCCATACTGCACGACTCAAATCCCTCTCGCGACTGATCAAAAAGTCTTTTCACCTTGACTCGGTAACAATTTACCTGATGGACAAGGATCGGCGCACCCTCTCTCAAGTACTATCGACAGACGGACCGGATAAATTACTTTTCTGCCGGATTCCCCTTGGTGAACAGGCGGCGGGTCTCTGCGCCTTTCGAAAAGAGGTCATCTTTTCCCGAAACGGCACCACTCCGGATAGCGACCCCGAGGCTGCGCGGCGCAATCAGGGTACAATGTTCCTTCCTGTTCTGAGCGGCAGACGAACCGCAGGAGTCCTTGCCCTGAAGCTAGCGGAGGGATCTCCCCTTGCCCGTTCCTTGCCCGCCGTTCTCCAGGACATTCTGTCGACACTAGCCGGACTCATCTTCTCCCGTGAAATTGCAGATCGTTCGGATCAGCGCATTCAGAACCTCCTGACATTGAATGAACTGGGCAAGGTTCTGCAGCAACCGATTTCCTTCAACGAGGCGCTTCCTTTTATCCTGGATACAGCCCATACCGTCACCAATTCGTGCTGCACCATCCTCCGCATCTTCAGGCAAAAGGATTCCGTGCCGAAGATAGTGAAGGCCTATCGGAGAAATCTTCGCCGGCATATCCAGTCACTGTTGGAAATTGAAAGCCAGTCTTCAGCCAGAACGCTTGCGACAGGATCGCCACATCTGACCGTCGACCTGATTGCCGATGAGGACCTGCCCCCTTCGTATGTAAGTGTCCCACTGATGTCCGAGGAAAAGATCTTTGGCTGCCTGACATTTTTCGGCAAAGCTGACAGGTCGGGGCGGCGCAATTTTGACGAAGAGGACCGTGAGCTTTTCGCTGGCATGGCAAACCTGTTCGCCACTGCCCTGGTGCAATCAGAACACCGGCGCCGCATGGACATGCTCGTCGGAGCAAATGAAAAAAAACTGCAAGAGCTGTCGCTCCTCTACCGCGTCAGCAATGCCATGCACGCCACCACCCGAATCAACAAACTGATCCAGCTCAATCTCACGGCCCTCGTTTCCGGTGAGTCACATCTTTTCGAACGTGCCATGCTGTTCCTGATCAACAACCGCTCCGGAGTCATGCAGGGAATGCTCGGCATCACCAACGAAGAATGTCAAAGAAACAGCCAGTCCCTGGACAATCATGAGGACTCTCTCTATACACGTTGGGAAATTTCGGATGCAGATCTGGAGCATCAACAGAATTCCGAGTTTAACCGCCTGGTAAAGGGAACGCGCCTTCCTCTCGACAGGACCTGCAACATAGCCGCTCGGGCAGTTTTCGACAAAAAGCTCATTGTGGTTGACGGAACATCAAAAGAAATGCCGGCACAAGATGAAGTCGTCAAAAAATTCAATCTGACATCGTTCGCCTCTGTGCCAATCATCGCAAAACGAGAGGCTATTGCCCTCCTGATACTCGACAATCCCATTTCCGGCAAGGCAATTACCAGCGACGATCTTCATTTTCTGCAACTGATCGCCAATCAAGCAAGCATGGCAATCGAGAATTCCCTGCTTTATAACCGTATCGAAGATGCAAACCGCGAATCCAGCGAGATCCGTCAACGCCTGCTACAGGGTGAAAGATTGGCCGCACTCGGTGAAACAGCAGCCTCGATTGCCCACGAACTGAAAACCCCGCTGATTTCGATCGGCGGACTCGCCCGACGCCTGCTCCGCAAGGAAGAGCCCGGCTCCTGCGAGTGGAAATATGCCGATATCATTGCACGTGAAGCCGACCGCCTGGAAAAGATGCTGAACGAGATTCTCTTCTTCACCAGAAGGGCAACCATCTGCTATACCCAGTGCAGCATACACGACATCATCGAAGAATCACTGGCCGTTGTTTCGGGTTTTCTGGATGAGAACAGAATTCAGGTTAAAAAGCGGCTTTCCAGCACAGCGACTGAGTTTCTGGGAGATTTTCAACAGATTAAACAGGTCTGCATCAATCTGTTCTTCAACGCCGGGGAAGCAATGAAACAGGGTGGAATTCTCTACATTTCGACAACGCCGGCTGACCTGGACGGTAATCAGGCAGTATCGCTCAAGGTTCGGGACACTGGAGGCGGAATACCGCCGGAGATTCTTCCGGATATCTTCAATCCTTTTTTCACCACCAAGGACGGAGGAACCGGCCTGGGGCTACCCATCACTCACCGCATCGTGATCAATCACGGCGGGAAACTCCTGGTTCATAGCCGGGCAGGAAGCGGCGCCGAATTTCGAGTTATCCTCCCGATACAGCCCTGAATCGGGAGTCCCTGGGTTACAGGTGGCGGTTCTAACCCCGGTGCCAAAGCCGCACATCTTGAAATTGAAATCCGAGAGATTTTTCTCAGGAGCCTGGCGGACTTAGGAAATCAAAGCGTAAATTGGGCTGGACGAGGACAAATTTTGTCGATTTTGCAGGGCAATAGTTGTTCTATTGACCAAAAAATCGGCGGAATATGGACCGTCCAGACGGATTTGCAGCAGATTTACCCTAAATCCGACAGACTCCTGGTATGTTTAGACAAAAGGAGAGACCATGCGTTTGATTGGTCAGATAATTATAGTGGTACTGATAACCATTTTTCTGGGAGAAGCCACTCTCCGCATATACAATCATTTCTATCCATCGCATATCTTTTACGACGACTCCTATAACCAGTATCGGGGGAAGCCGCATTCGGATTGGTTTGATTTCAAGCTCAATTCCATGGGATTTCTGGATGTGGAGTTTGATCCACAGAGAAAGAGCGGCTATCGAATCCTCGGGATCGGTGATTCTTTTGTCCGGGGTATTGTCCCGTATCACTATAACTGGCTGACCCTGCTGGAGTCGCAGTTGAACAAGGCGAATCCGCAACAGCCCGTTGAAGTGCTGAACATGGGAATTGCCCGTATAGGTCCGGTAGAATATCTTCCGTTACTTGTTCGCGAAGGATTGCCGCTCAAGCCCGATATGGTAGTGGTAGCTTTTTTTACCGGAAATGATTTCCCTGGCAGTAAACCTGAGAAACGGCCGCTGTATTCATATTCCTATATAGTAACGTTGCTGAACTACACATTAAAGATCACCAAAAAAATGGACACCAAGATCATTCAGAAGGGCAAAATGGTATTCTGTGACGATTGCCCGACCTTTGACCAGGCTACCTTTACACAATATGAGGGAGAAAGAAGTTTCATCTATGTTGAGGGTAACAGGTATTTTCTGAAAATGTTCGACAGAGCGGTCAACTGGCTAGACAGGATGAATGCGATTTGCGAGAAAAAGGGGATAAAATTTGTAGTCGTTATTCTACCCGATGAAATTCAGGTGAATAAAAAGTTGCAGGCCGATATCAGGTCGAAGTATCATCCTGCCGTGGGAAATGACAGCTGGAAAATTGACCAGCCAAATCGAATGCTGACGGAAAGACTGACCAGTCTTGGCATCGATACGCTCGATCTTTATCCCTATTTCGTACAGGAAGCTACCCGGCAAAATCTCTACAAACCGAGGGATACCCACTGGAACAAGGCGGGAAACCAGTTGGCTGCCGATATCCTCCAGGACTATATCGGCAAGAAGATCAATGTGGGAAAGTATTCCACTAAACGGTGACAATTTGTTATAATCATCCCGGCTTGCAAGCGCCATATATATTGAAGGAGCTACATGAAGAGTACAATACTAGGCATTTCGGCGTACTATCACGATTCAGCGGCCGCATTGATACAGGATGGCCAGATCATCGCCGCGGCTCAGGAAGAGCGTTTTACCAGAAAGAAACAAGATGAAGGATTTCCTTCGGAGGCGGTCAGGTACTGCCTGAAGCAGTCCGGGATGTCCATAAATCAGCTCGATGCAATAGTTTTCTATGACAAGCCACTGCTCAAATTTGAGCGATTGCTTGAAACCTATTATGTAAATGCCCCAAAGGGCCTGGTTCAGTTTCTTTCATTCGCACCGGTTTGGATCAAGGAAAAAATGTTCCTGAAGAGACTCATCCATGAGAGCCTGGCGGAGATCGATTCATCCTATGATCAAAAAAAGACCAAGCTGCTTTTTTCCGAACATCACCTCTCTCATGCGGCCAGTGCCTTCTTCCCGTCACCCTTTGAAGAGGCGGCGATACTTACCGTTGATGGAGTCGGCGAATGGGACACCGCTACCATCATGCATGGGCGGGGAAACACCATAACGCCGCTGAAAGAACTCAAGTTCCCCCATTCCATTGGCCTGATGTACAGTGCCTTCACCTATTTCCTTGGCTTCAAGGTAAATAGTGGTGAATACAAACTGATGGGAATGGCCCCCTATGGCAATCCCGCCAGCCCTGCGGTCAAGGAGTATGAACAGAAGATTCTCGATCATATTGTTTCGGTCAAGGATGATGGCTCAATAGGACTCAACCAGGAGTTCTTTGAATATGCGACAGGTCTGCGAATGATCAAGGAAGATCGGTGGGAAAAACTGTTCGGTTTTCCCACCCGCCCTGTCGAGAGCGACATAGAGCAGCATCATTGCGATTGCGCCCTTGCCATACAACAGATTACCGACGAAATCATGCTCCGGATGGCGAAAGAGGCAAAACGCCTGACCGGTTCGAAAAATCTCTGCATGGCGGGCGGGGTTGCGCTTAACTGCGTCAGCAACGGCAAGATCCTGAGAAGCGGCATTTTCGACACTGTATGGATTCAGCCTGCAGCCGGTGATGCCGGGGGAGCGCTTGGCGCCGCTTATGCGGCACATCACATCTATAACAATACGGAACGCTCAGCCGACAATTCCTCCGATCTGATGCAGGGTTCATATCTCGGCCCTGAATTTTCACAGCTTGATATCCACTATATGGCCCGCAAGCATGACGCAGTGTATCGAATCGTAGAGAATTTCGATGAATTATGCGACATCGTCGCCGACCACATCGCAGCGGGCAAAGTAATCGGCTGGCACCAGGGGAGGATGGAATGGGGCCCCCGGGCCCTTGGCAACCGCAGTATCCTCGGTGATGCAAGAAACAGCGACATGCAGAAAAAACTGAATATCAAGATAAAGCAGCGGGAGGGATTCCGCCCCTTTGCTCCCAGCGTTTTGATAGAGGATTGTCCCTCCTTCTTCGATCTGGACACCCCTTCTCCCTACATGCTTTTGATTGCCGATGTTATTCCCGACAGAAGGGAGCAGCTTCCGGAAAAGTTTCATGAGCTTCCGCTTTTCGACAAGCTCTACCATCCCAGGTCGGACGTTCAGTCCATAACACATCTTGATTTCTCGGCGCGCATCCAGACGGTCCACAAGGAAACAAATCCCGCCTATCATGCCTTGATCAGTAAATTCAAGGAGAAAACCGGCTATGGTCTCGTGGTCAACACCAGCTTTAATGTCCGCGGCGAACCGATCGTATGCACCCCTGAGGACTCCTTCAGGTGCTTTATGGGAACGGAAATGGATATTTTGGTCATCAATAACTGTCTGTTTGTGAAAGAACAGCAGCCTGAATGGGACAACAAAGAGAAATGGAAGCGAACTTTCCATCTCGATTGAAAGGAAAAAAACATGCATATATTTAAAGATTTATTCGGCTTTCTGAAAGAGCGCAAGAAATTCTGGCTTATTCCGATAATATTTGCCCTTCTGCTGATTGGATTGCTGATTGTGATGGCAGGTGGCAGTGCGATTGCACCATTCATTTATACGATTTTCTAGCTTTGAAAGGAGAGGCAATGTCTGACGCGGAAACAAGGAAAACGCTTTCCATTATTGCATTAGCGCTCTTGATTGGTTACTACCTGTTCAAGATCGTCATCCTGCAGCATCTTGCCCTGGGGCTTCTCATTCTCACGGCATTCCCCAATCCGCTGGCTAAAATGCTGGCACGGGCCTGGCTGAAATTCAGCGAGACGTTAGGACGCATAAATTCGAGGATTCTCCTGACCCTTACCTATTTTACTGTCCTGGTTCCTGTTGCCCTGCTCTACAGGCCTTTCAACAGAAAAACAATTGATTATTTCAACGGCAAGAAACTGGACAGTTATTTTATGACCCCTGACAGAAATTTCTCTCGGGAATTTTTTGAAAAGTCCTGGTAATCTCTCATTTCGAGTTTGCTCCGGGAAGACAGGCAGAAACAAGAAGTCAGTTCTCACCTTGCACAATAGTTGCTATTTCATGGCTAATTATGCTACAAAATTGACAACCATGGGTTAATGATGATAACCACGCTTGTCGCGTAACATACCAGATATAGTAAGATAAATGGTTCTTGCTCAAGACTTGGGGATGTAGCTCAGCTGGGAGAGCGATGCGTTCGCAACGCATAGGTCGACGGTTCGATCCCGTTCATCTCCACCAATAAAAACAAGGGGTTAGGCTGCCAGGCCTAGCCCCTTTATTTTTTATTAAGCACAATATAAGCACACCACGTTAGCGATAAATCATTTTCAGATAAACCTTCTTTGCCCCCTTCTCACTTCACCACTATAAAACAGAACCAATTCGAACTCACAGTCTAATTTTCATCTGGCCAGAGTCAAAAGGAACCTAACGAGTTCTTGATTCACTTCTTTTTTATCAGACGATTCTTTCATATGAACACGACATGCCGTATTCACGACTTCAGCTTTCAACTCCGATGACAATGATATAAGCCCTCCCATTTTATCAATGAATTTTTCCGCAGCCACTAAATACATTCTAAATATTTCAGAAGGGAAACAGCCATTGTTATCTTTTTTATAAAACTCGTACATCCAATTTTCGCTCCAAGATGGACTTCTTTGCGCCAACCATACTGGGGTTACATTCAGCGCCGTCGCTAGCGATTCGATTTCCTCAACTGTAGGAATTGCTTTATTGGATAGAAAATTCTCTATCCTTTGCAGAGAAATATTGCATTCAGTTGCAATCCAGTCTACAGATTTTCCTATTAGTTCCCTTGAAAGCCTTGTAGAAAACAAATCATCCACCTCATACCAATAAGTGGGCTCGTGCTCGGAATCGATTTTATTTTTACTTATAACTTTAGTAACCATATGTTTAAAAAATAAATTATCGGTTGAAATTCCCTCGCTTGCGCAAAATGCGAGGACATCTTCATACGGAAGCGAATTACGCGAGCGCCAAGAGGCGACTGTTGTTTGTTTGACACCAAAAATCTCTCCTAACGCGGTATCAGATCCCAAGTTTTTAATTCGACGTATTTCATCGAGCACTTCAGACGCAGTTCTAAGCACAAGCACTCTACACCTCAATTTGCATTATTATATTGACAAATATTGCATATTGCGTTAAACACTAAAACTATATTGCATTATATATCATCAAATACACTCAAAAACCACACCAATGTTCAAGGGGGGGGGGCAAAATGGCTAATTCCAAAATAATACCTAGAGCAATGTCCGAAAGTGAAGCAGCTACATATGTTGGCGTTTCCAGAATATCTTTACGTCAGGGGCGTTGCAACGGAAGGCGCAACAATCAGATGCCCCCTCCTCCTTATGTCAAAATTGGAAGAAAAATCCTCTACTTGCGCGATGATCTTGATCGTTGGCTAGAGAACAATCGAATTGAGTTGTGATCGCCACAGTAAGGAATTAAAGAATGGCTTGTGACGTATATTGGATCAAACTGCAGACCAGCACATTTGACTCGGAAACGATCATGCTCATCGAGTCGCTGCCGGAAGGCGACACTGTCCTGATCATATGGTTAAAAATGCAAATTCTCGCTGGTAAATGTAACGCGGGCGGATATCTGCTGCTTAACAGTGAGTGCCCATATAGTGACGAAATGTTGGCTACGGTATTCAGACGCCCTCTGAATACAGTTCGACTAGCGATTTCCGCTTTCCTCAAATTCAAAATGGTTGAGATTATTAATGGAGCATATTTTCTTCTTGAGTGGGAAAAATATCAGAATATTAGTGGGTTGGACAAAATTAAAGAGCAGACGAGACAACGGGTAGCACGGCATCGAGCCAAAGCAAAAGGTGTAACGTTACCTGTAACGCAGGGTAACGCAACAGATACAGATACAGAAATAGATCTAGATCTAGAAAAACAACAACAGATCCGGTTGTTGTTGCAAAACACGCCTCTCAGTAAAATTACCGACAGGGAACTGCGCTCCCTCATAAAGCGGCATGGAGAATTACATTTGTTGAGCGCCGCAGATATTGCAGTTGAGACATGGCGGCGTGAAAACAAAGTTATCCAAAATCCCGGGGGTTATCTACAATCTCTTTGCACCTCGCTGGTTACCCCATCCTGGTATCTATCACCAAAGGAACGTAAAGCAAAAGATAAAGCAGCTGAAGATCAAAAACGCACCGAGCAAAAGCTGCTAGAAAAACAGAAAGAAATCGAAGAACGAGAGGCCCAGGAGCGAGATGACTACTGGCGCTCACTGCCGGACAATGACCGGCAGATGCACCGTATCGAGATAAAAAAGTCCTCACCGCTTTTTGATGAGTTAAGAGATGAAGCTCTCGATGGAATTGCCAAACTACATGCATGGGACAACCGTCCACAAATGAGCACAAATGCCATCAGCAGCGCTTAGCCTAGTTGGAATAATATTCGAATTATCGATGAGTTGTAAGGATATAAGAAACAAACAAAACAGTTACAGCCTTTAAAAAAAGTTTATCGCAACATCATTGCAGGTGTACCCAGAGTCGTTGAGCCTATTGGCCCGGCCGGACACCTAACGGGATTGGCCAACCTAAGCAGAGCCCTTTTTATCGAGGCAAAAGGCACCTCAGCCTCGTAGGATCGTACGTTACACCGGCAGCCAAAATTGGCAGACTAGGTTATTAGCCCCTAAGTCTGGCGCCATGGCGAGGCGTTTTCCGTTGCAACAGAATCGAGGCGCTAAGTAGTAAGGCGGAGCTGCTACCGCCCCGGCAGGTGTGCCGATAAAAGAGCACGTCATCTCAACACGCGGGCCGCTGGTAGCGGCCAGAGGTTCAAGGTTAGTGAGACATCGCTTGCCGAAATCAATCCATTCACAAGTCGAAGCGGTCTTTCACTCCATCCGTTCAATTCGGGAGTCAAAGACGGATTCATCGCATGGCATCCGATCCTTCGGGGCATGGAAGATCTACCGGTACGAAGCACATCGCTTCGCACAATTTCTGTTTCAGAAGGGCCGAACTTCCATTCTCGATACCCTGTCGCTAGGGGACGACCTGGCTGAATACCTGGAAATAAAGCTGGTTTACTATACTGAAAAAAGACGATCTCGTCAGACTATGGAGACTTTACTGTCAGCCCTGGGAAAATTCGAATACGCCATTAATTGCTACATCAGTCTTCACTCTCTGGAAATTCCCAGGCTTGAAACAGAACATCTCCGTAAAAAATTCTACGCCAAAAGCAAGAAAATACTGCGCAAATCGAGCAAAATCTTCGATAACAGGGCCTATCTTGACCCAATCCGGCTCATCGCGGCAATTGCGAACAAAACCTTCCAGTTGCAAGCTTCTTTGCAGTTCGAAGGGGGCCTGAGGGCTGAAGGAGTTGGAGCACCAAGCAATCGAGCCCTCAAGAATCCTTTGACCAGTCATGGACTGCGTGGTATTGGCACAGATCCTGTCACCGGGTTACCTGTTGGCATCGTGGCCTCGGTCGAGAAAGGTGGCAAGGAAACTGATCACTTCGTCTCAATCGAAACGTACAGAAGATTAGAATCCTACATTTCGAGTCACAGCAAGCTGGAGAGCGTCTATTCCTCATACGTTGAGGCGATAAACCAAGCAGCACGGGCAACCAACCAGTTCAAGCATGGCCGTGGCTCTCATGGCCTAAAATACAACTTTGCCCAGGAGAGATACTTACAATGCACCCTGCATGGCATGACTCACGAACAGGCCTTGCAACAGAGCTCGCTGGAATTATCCCATTTTCGTCTACAGGAAAGTCTGACCTACACGAGAGGATAAGATGACAGACAAACTGAACTTGATAACTGGACTGACGGAGATCGAGAGAAAGAAACTTTTATCCTGGGTCGCTTCTTTACCAGAAGATAAAATCATCGAGATCTTTCAGGATGGCGTAAAGAGGGCATTCCAACTCAAGGAAGAACGGCCCGGACTCCCTGGTCGGATCTGCAAGTACTGTGCTTTCATCAGGTCATCACGCAAGGCAGGTTGGGACACGATTAAAGGTAAGGGGTACCGGGTCGCGTCGAAGGAGCAATACGATGATTTTTCAGATCTCCGCAAGGCAAGAGCCGCTACCCTGATTGCTAAAGGCAGAACCCCTGTCCTGCGTAGGAAGCTTTTGGCCTTCTGGGGTGAAATAAAGGAACTGAAAACTGAAGGAATGGGTTTCCGCATAATAGCCGACTATCTGTACAACAAAAGAAGGCTGAAAGTTTCAGCAACATACTTAGCAAAACTATGGAAGGCTCTGGAGCATGATTAATTTTGACTACAAAGGAATTCGGATAGAAGCAACGGTTTATAATCAGCAAGTTGATTATAAGGATGCAGGAAATCGCTGTCGTACTCGTTTTGAAAGGGATGTCAGGGTATTTGTGCATTTTTGGGATTTTTTGATTTGGAATGGAAATCTTGAGGAATTAGCATTTGCGAAATCATGTCTGCAATTTTTTATGCAGGCTTATTGGAAACGCTCAGGCAAAGAAACTAGCAAAATCGACCTTTCCAAGGGACTGCACCATGATGACGTCAAAGGAAGGCTATCTTTATATTTTATCGCCCGGCAGAGAGACAAAAAAAACTATCTGCAAATATGCCTTCAACGGGCAGGAAATACCGTGAACGAAATCTATATTGACGGTCAGGAGGCTATCATGCTGGATATTGCTATCGCCAAAGCAATTAACTTTCTATCGCCCAACTGCAATCAAAACATATAGGTTTTTGGATATTGATTTATCGAGAAGAAAAACGTTGTGTTACATGGGGAAACAACTATCACGACTGCCTTTTGATTTTTACCTGAATCAGGTCTTTAAATCGAATTCGGTCGAAAAATCGTTATCAGAATTACCAACTGTCATCCTACCGGGTAAGCAAAACAGATAGGACTGATTTGAACTGAATTATTGCCGTTAAGTCCCGGCACCATAAATGGACGGCAAGTCAGAAACGTGATGCAAAGAACTTCAGATGCTCTGGAAATCCTGCACATAAAAATATCGGAATTCTTAACTATGGATTGCGGCTGTTATTTCACTGCAAACCGAAAGATGTCTGAATCTGAAGTTATGTCATTTCAATCAACGACCATTGACTGAAGCGACAAGGTGACGCCAATGAAACATTATATTGCATATCTTAGGGTATCCACCGACAAGCAGGGAGAACAAGGGCACGGAATAAGTGCCCAGCGCCAGGCTATTAGAAATTATTTGATAGCAAACTGTGGTGACCATCTGGACGAGTATGTTGAAGTTGAAAGTGGGAAGAAAAATGATCGTCCGGAATTGCTGCGGGCCATCCAACGGTGTAAAACATCTCGGGCAACGCTCATCATTGCCAAGTTGGACCGTCTCTCAAGAAATATGGCATTTATCGCAAACCTTATGGATTCTGGCATAGAATTTATCGCCTGCGACAACCCATACGCTAACAAGTTAACTATCCACATCCTAGCCGCGATTGCTGAGCATGAACGGGAGATGATCAGCCGAAGAACCAAAGAGGCGCTTACCGCTGCAAAAGTAAAGGGGGTAAAGCTTGGCGGTTATAGGGGAACATACTTGACTGATGAAATCCGGCAAAGTGCATTATTATCTCGCAGAAAAAAGTCTAGGGAATATTCCGCAATTGTTGAACCGTTGATTCAAAAACAGTTGGAAAATGGATGCAGCCTGAACGCGATAGCCAGAATCCTTAACAAGCAAAAGGTTGTTACAGTTCGTGGTGGCAAATGGACTGCAAAATCAGTGAGCCGAGTGGTTGATGCTCTTAATAGCAAGTAAATAATTTTGTTGGCTGTTGCTGGGTTGAAGACATTTTATGATGTTCAACTAAGCATCATCTATGTATCGAACCCAAAAACGTAATGTAATCACCACGTCAAAATCGACGACCACATGTAAAGATTCTGAAAAATTCTGGAATGAAGAAAGGAAGCAATTTCATAAAAGAAGCCGACAAAGTAAGCAACTAAACTATTTTAAGGAGAGCGTATGGAATCTGCATTAGATCAGAAGACAGGACAAATCATTGACGGTGAACAACTCTGGTATATAAATCCCGTAGACAAAGAAGGGTACATTTGTCGAGGATGCGGCACCCTCGTTGACCCAGTATCATATGAACCACACAATAAGATACGTCCGCACTTTAAAGAGTATCGAAAGCACCCTCATGAACCATGGTGCAACGTTGACGGAGAAGAAAAACTTGTAGCTAGAGGTCGAAAACAAAGATTAACAACTTTCGACGGTTTTCCTGGATCCTACCCATCAGTACTTCAGTTGACTGATGAACGCCGAATTGCTGACGAAAACTCTTACCAAGCGGATTCTAGCCACATAACAAGCAGGCGGGACAAGGTAGTTCGCAAAGTTGTTAATCAGCAACATTCCTCTTGTTGGACAGCACGTACAATTCGTCCAATTTCAAGAACTTACATGAATTTTCCGCATGATAGAGACCTCGCTCTCTCAATCTCGAATATTTCAGGAAAAACTTACGCTGAAGTAATTCAAAAACTTCCTTCGAGTAAAATTATTCTCACAAATGAAGTCAAAATATTTGCTGCTCCAATCAGTTGGTCAAAACCTCAAGAATTAAACGAATGTATTATTGTCGAACTTGGGTGTGGTTTGTGGGCTGACAATAAACTTCTCGACCCTTACAAAGTTGTAATAGACACATCGGAATGGGGAATTGCCAAGAAAAACTATGTTCTTAAAGAAATTGATGTTGCAAGGCGGGAGGCGATTGAAAGAAACCGAAAAGGAAGAAAAAACGAAAAAAGCTGGCTCTTTTTCCTAGCGACTCAGCATCCCAATAACCCATCAAATTTTCTTCTGAATGACCATAGGCTAATTTGTTGCTTAACAGGCGTTATGAAATAATGGAGCTAAACATCAACATGCTGCCTACTAGACTCTACTGGTGGGATCTGTAGAAATTAGCACCACCCAGATCCCACCCAAATAAGGATATTTTCTATTGAGCGGTTAATAACAAATAGGGTTGTGCCCTGATTTCTCTGGTTGTCGCCTGGTTCTATTCTAGTTCTATGGGCGTCATTGAGGATGAGTCGGGCGACAGAGGCAGAAGAAATGTATAAAGAATATGTTCTGAACGAAATGTCCATTTGGAGAAAACAGAATGACACGCAATCAAAAAAACCTCGCAGAAAAGAAACTCCTTTTAGCAGTCTTTAGTACAGAGGTTTTCGAGGGAAGAATCATTCGCCAAGAAAGGCCGATTTGCTGTGGGGTGGAAATAGATTTATTGGAAGCAAAGCTCACCTTCTTGGCGGCAAGAATCCATAATAAGGATTTCACGATGCTTGAGCCCTATTGTCCGCTATGTGGAAACAAGGTTAGAGCCTCTTATCGTGTTTTGAGCTAAGAAAATATTACAAAATACCCCGTATTTTGACCTCGGGCACGAGACTTCGAACGCAGTCAATTCCAGTAACAATATCCACCAAGCCGGGTAGTTTCCCATGCCACATCTTTTGCTTGATCGTGCGTGTAACCACAGTTCCTAACCAGCCATTTCACTTGGTGGTTCCATTGCAGGTAGTGCTTGAGACAAATTAAAAGAAGAATCAAGAGGAAAAATCCTCCCATGAGTGAAGACACTATCCAGCTTTCATGTTTTGCATAATGGACCCCCAAAGTAAAAATCACCCAGAATGCAAGGCAGCACTTGAGGACGTTAAGGTGTTTTTTACTCCGAATAAATTGACTATTTAACCGGGATAATATTTGCAAATCCGTGTAAAATGACAGATTATTTTTATGTTCTTGATCTCGCTTCCACTCCTGGAAAGTCCGATATTTGATTGCCATATTTGCTCCAGATACATTATTCGAACAGAAATGTTTCTTTATTATCGCCCCCAATACTCCAAGTGCATATCAGGCGACGATTCAATTCACACCCAGTCCCACCATGACGAGTATTGTTCCTACGATCTCGAAAACTCAAGAAATAGGCCACAAAAAACCGGTTTTTAATATTCTGAATATTCCTCAAAATGAAATGCAAATGACCATAAAATATTGTATTTGAAGAATATATTAATGCGGTTGCCGCCGCTGCTAACCATGCAAATCACTTAATATATCGAATTGCAGAAAAGCGATTCATGCGATATTCCTTAAAATTGATTGTGCACCAAACTGTTCGTTATTACACGCAAAAGAATCAATATACCTTCAATCATCCAGCAATAATAGGCACATATATACTAACAAATGTTAGTATATATGTCAAATAGAAAAACTAACTCTTGTTAGTACTGAACATTTGATGATATACAGCAAAGAACAAGATGAAAAAGAAACAGGAAATCATGAAAAAGCCACGAAGAAGCAGAGAAGGAGAAGCGGGGGTAGAGTCAAAGAAGGAACTACAGGCTTTTGCCGTTCGGCTTCGACGAGCAAGGGAATACTCAGGACTCACTCAACAGCAAGTTGCTTCGGCGATCGGTCTCTCAAATTACAACGCATATCAATATTGGGAACGAGCTCAGCGCTGGCCGTCTGCTGAATATATGTCGATGTTATGCCGATTGCTTGAGATAAGTTCTGATGTTTTGCTCGGTTTGCAAGAAGAAAAAAATGATTAGTCCCCGAGGTTGGTACGCGGTCTGAAAACAATAATAACATCTCGTTGCTGACACGAAATTGCTTGATTATCTTGCATCAATTCACCTTACAAATAATTTTTGTGCCAAATGAAGATTCTTTTTTATCGAAAAAATCCCCCGGATTCATTTGATCAATCGATGAATATCGATTCATATTGTTTGTTTGCAAATAACGACAGCTAATGCTATTTTATGCTTTAAATTATAATGCGTTATAGAACATTATATGTATCATCTCAGGGTCAGCAGCTCGGGAGAGCAAGACAGTTCATTACTCGCCCACTTGGAGTTCCTCAGCAATCAATGGGACAACAATCTACGACATATTCTGTCACAGATGTATTGTATACAGAAAATGAGCCATCATTTGAACCTTGAGAGCACCCATGACCTCCAAAAAAGAACTGTCAGAACGCGACATCTGCACCCAGTTCATTGTCCCTGCCCTGAAAAAAGCCGGATGGGATATCGAACGCCAGGTACGTGAAGAGGTTTTTTTCACTGATGGTCGTATCTACGTCAGAGGGACCAGCGCCGCTCGCGGCAGCCGCAAACGGGCTGACTTTATCCTATATTACAAGCCGAATATCCCCATTGCCGTCATTGAGGCCAAGGACAACAATCACAACATTGGCGATGGAATACAGCAGGCCCTTGGCTATGCCACGACCCTTGATATCCCGGTTGCGTTCAGTTCCAACGGCAACGGATTCGTGGAGCATGATCGCACAGCCTCCTCCGGCAGCGTCGAACGCAATCTCTCTCTTGATGATTTCCCCTCACCCGCTGAGTTATGGCAGCGTTACAAGACCTACAAAGGGATCGATACCTCACTTCAGGAGAAGATTGCATCCTTTGACTTTTTCTATGATGGCTCTGGCCGTGCACCCCGCTACTATCAGCAGATTGCCATAAATCGTTCAGTTGAGGCGATTGCCAAAGGGCAGAACAGAATTTTGCTGGTTATGGCCACCGGCACAGGTAAGACCTACACTGCCTTTCAGATCATCCACCGCCTCTGGAAGAGCGGTACAAAAAAGCGAATCCTGTTCCTTGCCGACCGTAACGCATTGATCGACCAGACCAAACGGGGTGACTTCAAACATTTCAAAGACCGAATGACGGTCATCCGCAAAAAGAAGATCGACAAAGCGTTCGAGATTTATCTTGCCCTTTACCAGGGGTTGACCAATTACGACGAGAATTCAGATGCCTACCGAGAGTTCAGTCCCGATTTCTTTGACCTGATTGTGGTGGACGAATGCCACCGTGGCAGTGCATCCGCTGACAGCGCCTGGCGGGAGATACTGGACTACTTCAAAAGCGCCACACATATCGGCCTCACCGCCACCCCGAAGGAGACCAAGACCGTCTCCAACATCGAATATTTTGGCGAGCCACTCTATACCTACTCCCTCAGGCAGGGAATAACAGATGGGTTTCTTGCCCCCTACAAGGTGCTCCGTATCGGCCTTAACATAGACCTGGAAGGATGGAGACCGGAAGAAGGGCAGCTTGATGCCGATGGCAATCCGGTTGATGACCGACTCTACAACACCAAGGATTACGACCGTAACCTGGTCATTGATGAACGTACCAGGACCATAGCCCGCAAGGTGACGGAGTTTCTCAAAAAGACTGACCCGTTCGACAAGACCATTGTTTTTTGTGTTGATATCGAGCACGCAACCCGAATGCGTCAGGCTTTGGCAAACGCCAATCCCGAAGAGGTACTGAAGAACCATAAGTATGTCATGAAGATCACCGGCGATGACGATGACGGGAAGCGAGAGCTTGACAACTTTATTAATCCCGAAGAGCGCTACCCAGTCATTGCAACCACCTCAAAACTGATGACCACCGGTGTCGATGCACAGACCTGTAAATTGATTGTGCTTGATTCCAATATCAATTCTATGACCGAGTTCAAGCAGATCATCGGACGCGGCACGCGCATCAACGAGGAGTTCGACAAGCGCTATTTCACAATCATGGATTTCCGTAATGTGACTGATCTGTTTGCCGATCCGGATTTTGACGGAGACCCGGTCATGGTGAAACAGTTGCTGGCTGACGATGAATTGAGTGACGCCGATATCCATCCTGAAGACGAGCCGGTCGTGGATGAAGAAACCGGAGACGAAATCCCCTTTATTGATAACAATACGGAAGTGACCTATGACCGGCCCGAGATTATCGATGGCGGCGGCATTGTGGCCGAGCCCCAACCAAAGATCTATGTAGCCGGTGTCGATGTCTCGATCCTCAATGAGCGGGTGCAGTATCTGGGGGCCAACGGCAAGCTCACTACCGGCAGCCTTAAGGAGTTCACCCGCACCGGCCTGCTGAACGAGTTCCGCACACTCGAAGACTTCCTGTCCCGCTGGAACTGCGCCGAAAAGAAGAAGGCGGTGATCGACCAGCTGGCAGAGCATGACCTCATTCTGGAAAATCTGCTGGATGAGACAAAAAAGGAGTTGGATCTATTCGACCTGATCTGCCACATCGCCTGGGATCGACCTGCTCTTACCAGAAGAGAACGAGCCGAGCAGGTCACAAAGCGTGATTACTTCTCGAAATATGGCGACAATGCCCGGCAAGTCTTGCAGGCTTTACTGGAAAAATACGCCAAAGACGGCATCGAAAATATTGAAGAAATGAAGGTGCTGACCATTGACCCGTTCAAGTCCATCGGCACCCCGGCAGAAATCGTTTATCTCTTCGGCGGCAAGGAAGCCTATCAGGCCGCAGTAAGAGAGCTGGAAACTGAAATCTACAGGATGGCGTAATCTATGAAAAATATTGGTACTATCATCAAGCGGCTGCAGAACACCATGCGCAAAGATCAAGGCGTCTCCGGCGATGCCCAGCGCATCGAACAGCTTGGCTGGATGATTACCCTGAAGATACTGGATGACAAGGATAAGGAACTGGAGATACTTCAAGAGGCCTACGCCTCGCCAATCCCGGCGGCGGTGCAGTGGCGAGCCTGGGCCGCCGATGCCGAGGGGATGACCGGCGACGAGTTAAAGGAATTTATCGACCAGAAGCTATTCCCCGCACTAAAGAACCTGGATATCTCCACCGGCAACAAACGTGCCCTGATCATCCGCGAGATATTCGAAGGCACTAACAACTATATGAAGAACGGCACCGTTATTCGCCAGGTACTGAATGAGTTGAACCAGATCGATTTCAACTCTTCCCATGATCGCCATATCTTCGGCGACATTTACGAAACAATACTTAGGGATCTGCAGAGCGCCGGCAACTACGGCGAGTTCTACACCCCTCGTGCCCTGACCGAGTTCATGACTGCCATCATCAACCCACGCCTGGGCGAAAAAGTGCTCGACCCGGCCTGCGGCACTGGCGGCTTCCTCACCTGCGCCATTGAGAACATTCGCCGCCAGGATGTCAAAAACGTGGAAGATCTGCAGACCTTGCAGTCCACTATCCACGGCATGGAATTCAAGCCGCTCCCCTTCATGCTCAGCGTGACCAATATGATCCTGCATGATATCGAAGTGCCGAATGTGGACTATACCGACAGTCTCAACCGGGAATACACTAGCATCGGCGCTAAGGATCGGGTGGATGTGATCCTGGCAAATCCCCCTTTCGGCGCATCGGTAACGGACGGCGTTGAAACAAATTTCCCTCTCAACTATCGCACCACTGAAAGCGCCGACCTATTTCTGCTCCTGATGATCCGCTATCTCAAGGATGGTGGCCGGGCTGCTATTGTCCTGCCAGACGACTCACTGACCGGCGATGGAGTCAAACAGCGCATCCGCCAGCATTGGTTGGAGACCTGCAACCTGCATACGATCGTGCGGCTGCCCAACTCAGTCTTTCAGCCGTATGCCAGTGTTTCCACAAACCTGCTCTTTTTCACCAAGGGTGAACCGACAAAGGAAATCTGGTACTGGGAGCATCAGCTTCCGGAAGGGGTCAAGGCCTACTCCAAGACCAAACCGATCCAGAGCGCCGAATTCAACAGTCTAAAGGAGTGGTGGCAAAACCGACAGGAAAGCGAACATGCCTGGCACGTTTCCGTCGATACCCTGACCACAAATGGTTACAAACTGGATATCAATAACCCGCATGTTAAGGAGTCCAGCCACTCCTGCACCAGCGCCGAACTGCTGGAACTGCTCCACAAATCGTTTCAGCAGAGTGATAAGCTTTTGCAGACACTGCGCAAGGAGTTGGAACGTGGCTAATTGGACACGTGCCAAGATAGGTGATCTGTGCGAGATCATCAAAGGATAGACCGGCCTCGCAAGCGCACCTCCAGGCCAGTATCCCTTGGTTGCCACTGGTGCTGATCGCAGATCATGCACTACTTGGCAATTCGACACCGACGCAGTCTGCATTCCTTTAGTATCTTCCACCGGTCATGGCAAAAAGTCGCTGAATTATGTTCACTATCAATCAGGTAAATTTGCTCTTGGGACTATCCTGGCTGCCGTTATTCCCAAAAATCCGTCGGTTTTGAGAACCCGTTTCCTCCACCTCTACCTTTCGCATTTCAGGGATACTGTACTGGTGCCGCTGATGAAGGGAGCGGCAAACGTCAGCTTGTCAATGAAGGAGATTGCTTCGGTTGAGATTCCTGTGCCACCGCTGGACGAGCAGCAAAACCTGATAAACCTGATCTTTAGAATTGAAGATGAATACAGAGAGTTGCTGAGAGAAAATAATCATCAAGCAGACTTGCTTAAACAACTCCGCAAGGCCGTGTTGCAAGATGCGGTTGAAGGAAAACTGACAGCGGAGTGGCGCAACCAGAATCAGATGATGAAGGGTGACCCGCAGTATGACGCAGCTGCGCTGTTAGTACAGATCAAGGCTGAAAAAGAACGCTTGGTGAAAGCAGGCAAAATCAAAAAAGAAAAACCATTTCCTCCGATTACCGAGAGCAACAAGTCATTTGACCTGCCGTATGGCTGGGTGCGGTGCAGATTGGGGGAGACAGTTGAATCTATGACGAATGGCATTTACAAACCCGCACAATTTTATTCAGATATTGGGACTCCATCGATCCGTATGTACAATATTCAAGATGGATATCTAGATTTTTCAAAAATCTCAAGAATGATCTTGACTCACGATGAGTTAGCTAACTACGCGCTGAAGCCGGGTGATTTATTGGTAAATCGTGTCAATAGTCGCGAACTCGTTGGCAAGGCTGCACTTGTTAGAGATTTACGGGAAGTTACTGTCTATGAGGCAATGAATATACGTATCCGATTTATTGAGAAAGGCAATTTACCAAGGTTCGCAAATTTGTATTTTCGCACTAATTATGTACGCGGCATTTTTCAGAATATTGCAAAACAGGCCTCAGGCCAAGTTTCAATCAATCAACCACAAGTTGCCTCTATTTTGTTTCCCCTCCCACCACTCTCCGAACAACAAGCCATCGTTGCTCGTGTAGACAACCTCATGGCCACGATTGATGAACTGGAAAAACAGGTTTCAGGGCGAAAGGAACAGGCACAGATGTTGATGCAAGCGGTGCTGCGGGAGGCTTTTAACGGGGGAGCGGCAAATGGAAACTAAAGAAGCCATCGACAAGCTGAAAACTGACCTGGCTGAAATCAAAGCTCAAGGACAGGACACAATCCCCATTGATGGGTTGGAAAAATATCTTTCAGGACTCGAAAAGGATGCCTCTGCTTCATTAGAGGGTCGAAAGTTGGATTATCAGCGAATACTTGCCGGTTACGATGCACAGGTTAAATTTGACATTGAGCTTTTCAAGTCCGTAATTGAAGCTGGCAAAGAAGCCCTGAATGCGACGCTAATCATCAATGGCGGTGCCGTCATTGCTTTCCTTGGCTTCCTTGGATCAATGCTATCAAAGGGAGGCGCTGAAGCACTCGGATTAAAGCTTACGGTGCCTCTATGCTCGTTCGGTTTCGGAGTGCTCTTTGCTGCGCTGGGCTTTGGATTACGCTATCTGACACAATTCTGTTTTGCTAGGCGGCAGACAAAGTCTTGGGTAAAAAGCGGACATGGATTCAACATTGCATCGATTCTTATGGCTGTTGCATCGTACATAATGTTCGGTTATGGTGTTTATAGCGCCTATACGGCTTTTGTAAGCCACTTCACGCGTATGTAGCGCAAGCTTACCCCCCACCGTGAGATGCATTTTGTGTGGGCATGATATATATTTTTAATACAAAGGGAGGTTTATCATGGCCACTGCAGACCAGATTAAGTCTCTTCTCCGTTCGCACTTCAGTAATGAAACGGAAAGATTTTTTACTATTGCTTTGCAAGTTGCCGCACATGAAGCAAAACAAGGGCATCTTGCACTTGCTCATGATATTCGTGATATTGTTGAACGTGAACAAAAAAAACGTGGCCCGAAGGTGCTTAATTTTCCACAAGACCTGAAAGGCCTTGTACTCACTGAAGAACCGCAGGTCTCTAAAACAGCCTTGGTAATTCAAGCTTCGTTACAGGAACGCATTCAACAAGTGATCCATGAGTATCGACAGCAAAACAAGCTCAAGTCGTTTGGACTTTCTCACCGTCGTAAAATCCTGCTTATCGGTCCCCCTGGGACTGGCAAAACCATGACAGGCCGGGTACTTGCCAAGGAATTGCATTTATCGCTTCATACAATCCAGGTAGACCGGTTGGTCACCAAATTCATGGGAGAAACCAGTGCAAAGTTGCGACAGATATTTAATCTGATGCAACAGGAGCACGGGGTTTACCTTTTTGATGAGTTTGATGCAATAGGCGGTGAGCGCTCTATGGATAATGATGTGGGTGAAATGCGACGGGTTCTCAATGCATTCCTTCAATTTATCGAGCAGGATACTTCTGACAGCTTAATTGTGGCTGCAACCAATAATCCCAAGTTGCTAGATCAGGCGCTTTTTCGTCGATTTGACGATGTGCTTTACTATGATTTACCGACAAAAGAGGAACGAAAATGTCTTATGGAGAATATCCTTGGGGTATTCAAAGCTTCTAAATTCGTTTGGAAAACTGTTCTTGCTGATAGCGAAGGGTTGAGCCATGCCGAAATTGACCAAGCGTGTAGGGACGCTATCAAAAAGGCTATTTTGAGTGATGCAACCAAAGTAAATGCTCCCTCACTGCTTGAATCACTTCATAACCGCCAGGAGGCTCGAAAAGGCCAGCGGAGTGAAAATTGATGCCACGCAGCAAACTTCCCCATATTGTATTGCATGATTCACCTCAAACACAAGGTTTTACAAGTATATCTCAGAGAGGCGCTGAAAAACGGTTACCTGCCCGCAATCGCCAAATCCACGCAGATTTTCTAAGAAATCGTCTTAATCAGGCATGGAATGAATCTGAAAGCGAGTTTGTTGCTAGTCACGCAGACAGACATGGTATTTACATCGAATTTAAAGGATCTCCAGGCTTTGAATTGGTTACGAAAAGCCTTGAGGATATGCGGTCAAAAAAAGTCAGGCTTTGCAATGTTCGCTCAGCAATAGAGTCTGTAACTAACGAAGAAACCGGAGAATCAGAAGAGCTACCGGTCATCTATGCTACTGTTTTTATTTCCAATGATAAACGCCAAGCTTTTTTTGACAAGATTGAGAAGTACGCAACTGAAGAAAGTAGCCCAGGAATACCCAAAAATGCTGACCTGATCAATGGGATTGCCGATTTACGTAAGGCACTTCTGATTGAGTCATTCTGGCAAGATGACCGAACCCTTATACCTTCCGAAGAACCCGAGTGGTGCGAAGTGTGGCTCAGCTCGGATTCCATGGACATAATTCGTCGCTTTGATGAGTTGCTTGTCCAACAGGAAGTAAATTCTAAAAACGGCTACATTCGCTTTCCAGAGAGAACTGTTAAACTTGTCTTTGCCAATCGAGCTCAGCTTGAAAACCTGACCCGGCTCTCCGACGATATTGCAGAGTATCGCAAAGCCAAGAATACGGCGACCTTTTGGACTGATCAGCCTAATCGTGAGCAAGCCGAGTGGGTTTTAAGCCTGATTGAACGCCTGCAGGTAGACAGAGAATCACTTGTTTCAATTTGCATCCTTGATACCGGTGTGAATCATGGTCATCCTCTCCTTACCCCATTGATTGATAGCGTTGATTGTCATTCAGTTGATTCCCGGTGGGGAAACCATGACCACGACGGCCATGGCACCTTGATGGCTGGTGGTACTGGCTACGGCAATCTTATAGAGATCCTGCCAGAAAATGGGCCGGTTTATATCAATCATATTCTCGAATCTGTAAAGATACTTCCTGAACATGGTAAAAACGATCCGGAATTGTGGGGTGATATAACTTCCCGGGGTATTAGTCTTGCTGAAATTCAGGCGCCAGACCGCAAGCGAATCTGTTGCATGGCTGTATCTTCTGATGATACGCGAGACAGGGGAAATCCATCATCTTGGTCGGGGGCTCTGGATCAAATAACTTCCGGTGCTGATGATGGTACAAAGCGATTGATGGTTGTCAGTGCGGGGAATCTCACTGATTTTAATCAAGTAGTAAACTACCCTGATGCGCAACTTTACGATTCCATTCATGACCCGGCACAATCCTGGAATGCCCTCACGGTCGGTGCCTTCACACAAATGGATACGTTAACCGATCCTACATTACGCGGATATTCGCCGATTGCTCTATTGAACCAGCTATCCCCCTTTTCCACAACTTCATCTACTTGGGATGACAAGTGGCCCATCAAGCCTGAGATTGTCATGGAAGGTGGAAATGTAGCCATGGACAGTGGCGGTTTTGCCACAGAATGTGATGACTTGTCACTCCTCTCGACACACTACCAACCACAAACCCAATTGCTCAATTGTTTCAATATGACCAGTGCCGCAACTTCTCAAGCAGCCAATTTAGCAGCTAAAATTCATGTGCGCTATCCAGAATACTGGCCTGAGACGGTTCGTGCTTTGATGGTACATTCAGCAGAATGGCCTGAACCGCTCAAACAACAGTTCGCTCGGAACAATTCCAAAACCGAAATCAAAAAGTTGCTGCGTGCATGCGGCTATGGTGTGCCCAATCTTGAGCGGGCACTCTACAGTGCGTCAAATTCTCTGACTCTCATTTCGCAGTCTCAAATTCAACCGTTCGAATGTCGTGAAGGCCGGAATAGAACACGTGATATGCACCTCTATGATTTACCCTGGCCTAAAGATGCTCTTCTCCAACAGCACGATATGCAAGTTGAAATGCGGATTACTCTTTCATATTTTGTGGAACCAGGGCCGGGTGAAATCGGCTGGAAAGACAGGTATCGGTATGCTTCACACGCTCTGCGATTTGATATTAATTCTCCAGGTGAAGCCAGGGAGCATTTTGTTCAAAGAATCAATGTGGCCGCAAGGGATGAGGATGAGGGCCATCCGGGAACAAGCAGTGCTTCAGACCACTGGGTAATAGGTCAGGCACGGGATAAAGGCTCTATTCATTCAGATATCTGGCAGGGTTCTGCTGCAGAACTTGCTGACTCGCATCATATAGCCGTTTATCCTCGTATTGGTTGGTGGCGGGAAAGAAACCACCTTGGAAAGTGTGAGAGCATCGCACGGTACTCTTTGATAGTTTCTATTTACACTCCTGTGCAGGATATAGACATTTATACCCCTGTTGCACAACAGATTGGAATTATCGTTCCAGTTTCTGTGACATCATAACTTCAATCTAAACGAGTTGCTCATAATGAAATCATCTTTGCCACATAAAACATATCTCTTCACCCATACGCTTCCAGAACTCAAGGAGCGATGTTCATATTTTTCTATAAATGCCGTGAAACGTTCTCTGACTGATAATGAAATCGAATTGGCCGACAACTCCCTCCGCAAGTACATGAGCGAGGCTATGGCCACCGGTATTGTCGTTGATGCTGGACGTGGCTGGTACAGCCGCCATAACAAGCCCGTCAGTCTCGATCCAAAACCGGTAGCAAAAGTGATCCGTGACGTGAAAAAGGTTTTCCCGCTACTCGATTTCTGCTGCTGGTCCACCGTTCAGTTCAATCCTTTCGCCCTGCATCTTATAGCCCAACCGATGACCTTCCTCTATGCCGAGAGCGACACTCTAAATTCAGTGGCCGACGCATTACGCGGGATCGGCTGGAACGCTTGGGCCAATCCCGGTAAAAATGTTGTGGATCAATTTCTCCAATCCGGCGAGAAGACAATCGTCCTCCGTCCAACAAAAACTGATCAGCCGCACATCAAGGAGCATGCCGCGGCCATTGAAAAGGCGCTGGTGGATCTCGTCATCGAAGCAAACAAACTGAAACTGATGGATTCTACCGAAGTGCAGCGGATTATTGACACAGCTCTTGGCTCAGGATTGTTGCAACTAACTGTTTTGTTTGGCTATGCCGAAGATCTCAAGAAGAAAATTGAGAGCAAGGAGATAATATACTAACTCCACATTTGTGAACATATGTGTAGTTAGTGGACAACAATATGATTGCAGAAATCTGTTTTACGGCCAACTGGTTGGACAAAAAAAGGAAAGAGCTTAAAGGGGTTGATCCTTCCCTGCTCGAACGAGCCCTCCATGCCTTCGCACTTCTGGGACACCTGGCGGAAAGTGACCTGAAGTTCGTCTTTAAGGGAGGGACGAGCCTCTTGCTCCACGTCCCGGTCATCCGCAGACTGTCCATTGACATCGACATTCTCTGTTCAGCTCCAGAGAAAGAACTGGACCTGATTCTCAGAGCAGTGACGAAAGTACCGCCGTTCATCCGCTATGAAGAAGATGAGCGTGGCTCCCGTGGCCTGCCGGAGAGGCGCCACTTCAAGTTCTTCTATACTCCTCTTGTTGCCGGCAACCCGGCACCCTATGTTTTTCTGGATGTCGTAGAAGAACCGCATATTCCCCATGAAGTAATCGTCAGACCAATAACTCCGAATATTCTGGAGATCAGGCGAGAGATCCTGGTTACAGTTCCCACGGTGGAAAGCCTGCTAGCGGATAAGCTCACAGCTTTTGCACCAAGAACTACCGGTGTGCCCTTTACCCCAGCCAGTGGCAATCCTCCTGACACTATGCAGATCGTCAAACAACTCTTCGATGTGGGCGAATTGTTCAATTTAACAGAAGACCTGACGGCTGTCAGAAGAGTTTATCAGAAGGTTTTTGATCTGGAAAATGTATATCGCGGTGGCGGCATGACCGCAACAGACAGCCTTCACGACACACAGGATGCATGCCTAAGTCTCAGCCTGCATCGCCTCAAGGGAGTGGGTGATTCCCCTGATGCGCTCATACTCGAAGATGGCGCACGAAAACTAACGTCACACCTTGTCAATCACCGTTTCAACCTAGATGCGGCAAAACTTGCCGCGGCAAAAGCCGCACTGATGGCCAGACTGATTGGAATCGAGGCGGCAGGCGCTTCGCTGAAGGTTTTCAAGAAAATTCCTCCGTCAGATGAGATTCGACAGCTGAAAATTGCGGGCGAATGGGAACGACTTAACCGACTCATGTCAGTCAACCCCGAGGCATTCTGGTACTGGTATCAGGCAAGTAGGCTGGTCTGAGATGAAATTCGGCTCCGTTGACATTCCTTCTAAGTTGCTTGACGCATTGAAGAGAGGCAATTTAATTGTTTTTGCTGGAGCTGGTGTCTCCATGGGAGAACCGGCAATTCTTCCTGATTTTTTAATGCTTGCTTCGCATATTGCAGCAGGAACTGGTAAAACTCCAGAAGAGCCATTGGACCGCTTTCTCGGAAAGCTTCATCACGATGGAGTTGATGTCCATTCTCGAGCAGCAACAAGGCTTGCTCCTGTCAGTATAGAACCAACCGAATTACACCGTGACCTTCTAAAATTATTTCCTGCCGCAGAACATGTGCGCTTGGTTACCACCAACTTCGACTTACTTTTCGAAAAAGCTGCAGAAACACTCTTTGGGGAGCCAATTGAAATATTCCGTGCTCCGGCGCTCCCTCTAGGTCGTAATTTCTGTGGAATCGTCCACTTGCACGGAGCTATCAACCGCGCACAAGAAATGGTTCTAACCGACGCAGACTTTGGGAGGGCCTATCTTACGGAGGGTTGGGCAAGACGCTTCCTGCTCGATGTTTTCCGCAATTTTACAGTGCTCTTTGTTGGCTATAGTCATGACGATGTTGTAATGCATTATCTTGGTCGAGCATTGCCGGTTGCTGAAGTCGGCAAGCGCTATGCCCTGACGCATGAATGTGATGACCTGCAGCGCTGGCATGTATTGGGCATCGAGCCTTTAACATATCCGAAATCCGACCCACATGATTTCAGTCAATTGAATCAAAGTATTCAGCGCATGTCAGTGTTTATATCCCGCAATCTTCTTGATTGGCGCCGCGAATTGGCCGAAATTGCGGTTCATCCGCCTTCCTATAGCGGGGAGGAGGAAACCAGTGTTCTGCTAGCACTAGAGGATGTTGCCAAAACACGCTTTTTCACTGATCATGCCCGTGCTATCGGTTGGCTTTCCTGGCTTGATAAAAGACATTTACTGGCCCCACTTTTTGAGAGCGGAAAGCTGTCTGAGCGGGATACAGAATTAGCATGGTGGTTGGCGAAACATTATGCCGTGCGTTGCGCTCCCGAAATGTTTCTGCTCATTGCTGGGCACGAGATGAAGCTGAATCCTTATTTTTGGCAGTTTCTGGGACGCGAGGTTGGGTTGAATGAAGATTACCCGCTTGATGGAGAAACCCTAAGCAAGTGGATCTCAATACTGTTGGCAACCGCCCCGTCGCAACTGGATGACCATGTTCTGCTCTGGCTTGGTGAACGATGTATAAAACTTAATTCCCTCCAACCATTGTTGCAGGTGTTTGATGCCATGACAGGATGTTTGCTTTCACTCAAGCGGGGTTACATGTGGGATGATGACGGGCAAACTGATGAAGCCCGCATCGAAGTTGAATTACAGACATGTGGTGAGCATTACAACATCAACGAATTATGGGAGAATGGACTTAAAAGTCAACTTATTGAAATATCGGAGCAATTGCTGTCGATGGTCACTACTCGTTTAGAGAAACGACATTATACCCTATGCGCCTGGGACAAGGCTGCACCTGATTGGGATGCTGATAACTGGCACAGGTCAGCGATAGAACCTCATGAACAGGACCAATATCCTGAACCGATAGATGTTCTTATCGATGCAGCACGAGATGGTCTAGAATGGATGATCCATAATAAACCTTTATTGGCGGCTAACTGGTGTGAGCGCCTCGTGAAGTCAGAGGTACCGCTATTACGACGACTGTCGATACATGGATCAGGGTTGCGAATTGATTTTTCTGCCGATGATAAGCTTAGCTGGTTGCAGAGGCATGTCGACCTTCACGAATCTACAGCCCATCACGAAATATTTGTGTTCGTGAAAAGAGCCTATCCAGAGGCCAGCACAGGACCCCGCACTTCTGTAATTGAATCGGTAAAGTGTTATGTCTGGCCTGATCAGGAAGATGAAGAGCGAGATCATCGCACCGCCTATGAGCAGTTCAATTGGTTTTATTGGCTAAAAAATTCTGATCCAACCTGTGAGCTCGCACAACAAGCTTTTGATGATATTAAAGCACTGTATCCTAACTTCAAGCTCCGAGAACATCCAGATATGACTCACTGGATGACAAGTGGCAGCTACGGTCCGCAAACTCCATGGACAACAGAGGAATTATTGTCCAAACCTGCAGGTGAGTGGCTGCCAGATCTTTTAACTTTTCAAGGAGAGAGGTTCTCAGGCCCAGACAGGCACGGGTTACTCAATGCGGTCACTGATGCGAATAAGAAACAGTTTGCATGGGGCATAGAATTGGCCAAGGCGTTAGCTGAAAATTGCTGCTGGGAAAGTGATTTGTGGTCAACACTCTTTCGCTTCTGGCAAGATGCAGATTTTGACAAGGCACAGCATGAACAAATCATTGACTGGCTTGGCCGCAAAGAGCTTCACCATCACCACCCCCTCAATATAGCTCGTGCACTTAACGCTCTGGCAGAAAATGGTGGCAGACCGTATACGGTCGATTTGTTGCCTCGCGCGAATGCAATAGGATCTGAATTATGGCAACAGCTTGAACGATTCGAGACAAAAGAATGCAATGATGATTGGTTACAGACGGCCATAAATCACCCTGCAGGTGTTTTAACTCAATTCTGGTTGGGAAGCTTGTCGTTATGGAGGAAGGAGCAAGACCCTCCTCCAGTTTCGCTAAATGCAGAGTACCGTAAAACTTTGACTCGCATCGTTGAAGATAAGTCGCTACCAGGCAAGCTTGGTCTTTCTATTATTGCTAGTCAATTCCCATTCTTTCTATTTACGGATCGTGACTGGACAATAGACCTTGTGCTGCCCCTGTTCAGCGGAAATGAAGAGGTGCAAGAACATCAAGCTGTATGGGATGGATTTATTTGCCAGGGGCATCTCAATCCTGAGGTCGCTGATTTATTGGAGCCGGCTTTTCTGGTGAAATTATCAAGAATGGAGGTTTTTCAAAAACAGCGCCGGAATAGATTTATCGAATTCATCGCCGTATACCTTGTTTATTACCTTAGCTCACCCCTGACCACCTGGATTCCAGCATTTTTCAGGCATGCAAGCGAAGATTCAAGAGTGACACTTGCTTCGAGTATCAAAACACATATCCGTAAAATTGACGAGAGGCACCAATCCAAACTTTGGAATCTTTGGCTAAAGCAATATTGGGAAAATCGACTACAAGGAGTGCCAGTTGTATTAAGTGCTGTTGAAATTGAACAAATGCTCGGATGGGCTCCGAGGTTACCGGCCGTTTTCCCCGAGGCAATTGCCATGGCTGTCAGAATGCCACTACCCCCTTTACGAAATTTCTCTTTCCTTCGTGAACTCAGCAAAAGCAAATTACCGCAATGTCACCCCAATGAGGTTGCTCGACTGTTGATATACTTGGGGAGTTCGGGATCACCTAGTTATGTGTGGCATGGGCTACAAGAAGTTGCCAATAAAATTTTTTCGAGCGGGATCAGTCCCGATTTGGAATCCAAGCTAAAAGAGGTTCTAGCTCGACTCGGCATTGGGCTAGATTAATATGAACTATGGCCATTAACCCACAATCCTTCTTTAACTTCGCTGCGCAGAATTACCCCCTTCTGCATGACATCTTCCGCAGAAGCGGTGGGATGAATGACGCTGAGTTGTCTGAACTGATACGAAGAAACCGCACTGGCCTCGAGTCCCCTGCAGCCTTCATCGAAAAACTCATCAACCTCAAGATAATCGAACCGTTGCCAGACGCCACCGCAAGCTACGAGATGACCAGAACACTTTCAGTTCTGTTCCGCTTCCTGTTGCAGGAACAGCGACTTACCTCAACTTCCGTCATCCAGGCGTACCTCGATGAACTTGAACGTGCGCAGACCGACCTTGAGCACGCCATTCGCGACGACAAGCACAGCCTGATTGAACGAGCAATTGACGAGATAACCGAAACAATGGAACGGATTCGCCAGGATTCGCGGGCCAACCGCGAGGCAATCATTAACGAGGTCATGACCATCAAGTCGAACAGGAATAAGCGGACTGCCTCCGAACGATTTGAGAAAATAAACTATCTCTGGAACCATTATCTCGAACCACTCAAGGACTTGATCGATGTCCGCAAAACCATGGATGCTTCGCTCGACAGTCTTGAGCGACTGCTGAAGCAGGGGGCGGAACAGTTTCTGCTTGATGGCGCTCTGCACCGGGAATATACCCGGTGCTCGGTTCGCCTTGTCAGACTACGTCGTGACATGACGGCAGATTTTCTGGAGTCCATGCAGGAAGTGGAGCCACTCTATGTTTCCTTGAAACAGGACAGTTCACTGGCCAAAGGTGCGGCACGGGCTCTGGAACGGATTGCCCGACAAGGGATCAGGAACCTCAATCTGCCAGCGGCACTGGCGATTCCGTCGGGATGGCTGCGTGAAGGACTGTTCAACAACACAGACGTTGAATCCTTTCTGTACAATGTCCGTGGCTACCAACCGCAAGAGCCACCAGTAATCTGCTTCGGGGCGGATACCCTTTCTCACCAGTTCATCCCCCCCGATGAACTTATCGAAACACTGCAGCAAGCACTTCCCGTCAGTGATGTCCTGGAATGGCTTCTGGATAGCTATGAGAGCTATCCATTTCCCGAGCTGCTCAGGGCATATGGCCGCATCATCAGCAGCGATGCATTTAAAACTGGTTTTGCCAAAGAGGAAAAGTGCTACCCATTACCTCGGATAACGGTGCACGCTCGCCCGTTGGCTGTGGAGGCAATTGTATGATCGAAAACCCGTGCGATCTCCCCTACCTGGACGAGATATTCCAGCGTCTCTGCCGCGGCAGGCATATCTGCGCTGAAGATGGCAATTACTATCACGCCTTGTATGACAACTACGACCTTTACCAGCAACTGTTCGACCGGTTGGGATTCCGGCTTGAATCGCACCCCCGGGATTTCTATTACTTCCGCGGGGAAAAGAGCTTGAGTGACGGCAGTTCGCGGATGGCACTGTTCATCTTCATCTTGATGGAGTTTCTCGAAGGTCAGGGGGAACCGGTCGCTGAAAGTATCCTTACCAAAGAATTCACGGTTGCTGAGATGCCACACTTTTCCACGGAGAGGTATCGACTCTACATGAAGGAAAGCGGAATAGCAGATCATGATGGTCTCGATGTGGTGGTTAATAATTTGGAGAAATTCGGTTTTGTAGTGCGCAAAGGTGGCTCGTTCCGGTTCCGTTCCCCAGTGTACCGTTTTTTTGATATTTGCCATGCAATCCTGCAGGACGATCAAAGACAGCCAGAGAGTGAGGTTCCGTTATGAGTGTCGTGGGACCTACCCGGTTAATCCTCCTGAAGTCTGGAAAATACGATTACGGCGAAGTTGAACTAGTAAGGCCGCTCCACCTGGTCGGACCGAACAATGTGGGAAAAACCTCTCTTATAGCAGCCTTACAATTTCTTTATATTGACGATCAGCGCTACATGCATTTTTCCAGAGATATGGATGACACGAGGCGCTACTATTTCCCCGACCCGAATAGTTATATCCTTTTTGAGTGCCTGACTCCCACCGGCTATCGGGTAGTCGGCGTCCAGGGGCTCGGCCCCCTCAAACGGTACGAGTTCAAAAGATTCAGTTATCAAGGGAAATTTGCTATCTCTGACTTTCTCGACGAATCGAGCAAACTGCGCCAAGAAGAAGAAGTACGGGTACTGTTGGCCGATCGTGACTACCGGAAACTCGAACCGAACCAGTTGAAGGCCGCGTTGACCGGCAGCGGTGAAAACAACGGCGTTCATCTCGGTTTGGTGCCCACCCGCGACAGTGATGCCTATCGCCGTTTTCGCCGGGTGTTCAGCAATCTGCTTCGGTTGGCTCATCTGAGTCAGGAAGACCTGAAACAGTTCCTGTACGAAATCTATGAATCAGAGTTCAAGCAAAAGAGTATCGACCTTGAAACCGGCTATTCAAGCCAATTTGAAAAGGTAAAACGGCTGGCCGACGAGGTGCGCGGGTTGCAGGCGGTGGCCGATGATATCCGGCAGGCACTACTTCTGGCTGCTGAACGCGATGATGTCAGGGGAAACCTGCCACTTCTGTTCGACCATATCAGCCGCGCCTGGGAAGAAATCCGAGGTGAACTTATTGAGTTGCGTGAAAAGCTGAATCTTCAGCAAGAGCAACTTAACGATAAGGAAAGTCAAGCGACGGAAGAGTACCGAGAAACCGAACAGTTAATGAATTCACTGAACCAGCAGTTGGGAACACTCAAGCGGGATCTTGAATGCCATGAACGTGAAAAAAACGAATTCAGGGATTATCTGCCGGATATCGAAGCCGCAACTATTGCAAATGTCAAAACGCAGATAGAGGAAATCGGTTACCTATTAAAAAATGCCGAGCAAGAACCGGCAGCCAGAGTAGCCGCGCGCATCAATACACACGATAAAGAGTTGGCAACACAGAGGATACTTCTGGAGGGGATTAGCCGAACGGCAGCGACCAAACTCGAGGAATTGTGTGGTGAAGCAGACCTAAGTCAGGCTTTTCTGCTATTGAATCACAAAATCCTCGGCCTTCAATTGAATGCTGACGGCTTGGACATTCTTGATGAAGCCGTCCTTCAGATGAAGATCAGGAACATTGTGGGAAATATGACAGATGGCGTTTACCGGGACGATGCCTTGTCTCTGGCACTTGCTTCACTCGATCCACCTTGTCTGGAGGAATACACCAATCCAGAATTAATCACCGAAAAGATAAAAGTTCTTGAAGAAACAATTCTGAAGGACAAAAAGAACCTCCAAGCTGCACAAGAGGCGGAGAAACTGACAAGTCAGAAAAAAGCCTTGGTCGATGAACATGAAGAGCTCGCGGAAAGACGCCGTAAGTTCTTGGCGTTTCAGGAAAACCTGATAAAGGCCAAAGAATGGCTGAAAGATCTTGTTCAACTGGACAATAGGAGCACACTGTGTTCAGAGAGACTCAGTCAACTGCGGGATATGCAGCGGAGCATTGACCAGGAACGAACTGCCATCAAGGGACGAATAACGCAGACTGCCAATAAAGAACAAAAATATCTGGAGGATATCCGATCCTTACAACGCCCGGATCAGTCCTGGCTACCGGGAGAGCTGTCACAGTTCCCGGCATCGTTTGAAGAGATGCACGCGCTCTATCTCGAACTATATGCGCGCCAGAAGAGCCTTGATGCTGAGTTAGGGCACAAATTGCTGGTGATTGACAACCGGACTTATGGCCGTAGTAAAGGCGACTCAGAGGCAGAGACTTTACGGATTCTTGCGGAAGAACTTGATGCGCTCGCCCAAAAAGAAGTGGCTGCGGAAAACTTATGGTCCGGACTCGCTGCCGGACTTCAGAGCTCCATCAAAAACATGCTTGGCGATCTGGACAGACTACGTGGAAAGGTTGATGATCTCAACCGGCAGTTGAGCAAGGTTTCCGTTTCCAATCTCCAAAAGCTGCGCCTGGAGCTGGATGAAAACGATCAACTGGTCCCGTGGCTAAAGAAGGTAATTCGACAGGAGGATTCACCCCTGTTTGCCTCTACCCAGGAGACAAGCGAGGCCTACGGGTGCATCGGAGAATTTCTCAGAAAATCAGGACGCATTGAATTGCGCCAGCTCTTTGAACTCAAATTCGTCGTGACTACGGCGGACGGAAAAGAGCGTGTGTACCCGAAACTGGAAAGTATCGAGTCTAACGGCACGACAATAACCATAAAGGTGCTCATTAATCTGATGTTGCTGCGAGGACTCCTGGACATCCGCAAGGAGGTCAGTATTCCGTACTACCTCGACGAGGCGTCGAGCCTTGACCAGGATAATGCGACTGCCATTGTTCGGCAATCTCGGATATTGGGCTTTACTCCGGTACTCGCCAGCCCTGAAGCAATGGATGCCGCTGATAACCTTTATTTTCTCAAGGACAATGGCGGCCGGCTCATTCTTGATTCAAGTGCGTTAGTAAGAATCCATCGGGAGGAAAAAGATGAAGTCTCGACCAGTTGATTCTCTGGCAAAGCAACTGGCGATTCTTTTGGAGGGCGATCCGTTGCCAGCCAGCAGCATGTCCCAAAAAAACCGCCTGCGAATCCAGAGTCTTTTCGATGCAGGTATTATCGAAGAAGTACGGTCGGGTGCCGGTCGGTGTCTCACGGTGACGAACCAGGCAGCCTTGCAGACATACATACACTCGCTTTACCCATCGGGATTGGCAGGCTTCAGCGGAGATCTCCCGGCAAAAAGCAAAGCTGTTGCTGAACGGCGGGACTCAAAAAAGGCAGTCGGGAAGAGAACTACAATATTGCAAATCCGCGGATTTAACGATTTCGCCTTTTATAAGGATGATTCAGTGTTGCCTGTTGCTGAATGGTCAAAAAGTGCTGGTGTGGCAGCTATTTGCCTTGATTGGATGAAAGGTTGGAAGTGTCGGGGAACAGTGGGTCTTGTAGAGAATCTAGAAACCTTTTGGCATCTGGAGAAAATAGCTCCACTTGTTGACTTGGCAATTTATGCTGAAGGTAGAATCGGAGCCAATATTCTCGACTGGCTGAACTCACCGGAAATGGTCGCGGTCGAGGTTGTTCATTTTCCGGACTATGACCCCGTAGGTATGGATGAATATTTGAGGATCAAACGCTCCTGTCCGGGACGGGCGAATCTCTTTCTGCCAGCTGAACTGGAAAAGCTATTTTCCCGCTATGGAAAGGCGCAACTGTTGCACGATAGCAGTGTAATTTTGGCCAGGCTTCGAAAAAATTCCGACAGTGAGGTCCTTTTTGTAGTGGAGTTGATGGATCGGTTTGGGGTTGGTTTGGAGCAGGAAGGGCTCCTGATTGATCCAGAATTATAGCGTTGCGGTGTGAATTAGTGATTTAGTCACTGGGGTAACCTTTGAATATATTGACATAAAAGTCAAACGGTGCAATAACTACGCAAATATAACTACGTAAATATGATTATATCGTCTTAAATTTTGTTGCTCATCTTTAAATTCCAGAATCATTGCGCGAGTCATTACCAGATAAGGCGATTTTTCACATTCTTTCCGGAGTAATTACGGAAAAAGCTTAAACCAAAACCAGTTTTCTCGAGTAAAAAATATGAGTAATGAGATAAAAATACTGAAGGTTAAAAGAATTTCAAAGGATGCCATATTACCAAATTATGCGCACGAAAGTGATGTTGGATTAGACTTGTATTCAATAGAAAGAAAGGTAATCCCGCCAGGGAAGTCTTGTCTTATTCGAACAGGACTAATAATTGAACTCCCGGAAGGTGCTGAAGCCCAAGTGCGGCCCAGAAGCAGTCTTGCTCTAAAGCATACTATAACTATTCTGAACTCGCCCGGGACAGTAGATCCTGGCTACCGCGGAGAAATTAAAGTTATCATGATTAACCATGGCGAAAATGATTTCCTTGTTGAGAAAAAATTGAAAGTCGCACAACTTGTAATTTCGCCAATTATCAAAGTCAATGTTCTTCCAACGGACGAGCTTTCTTCAACTGACAGAGAAGAAAAGGGGTTCGGATCGACAGGGCTGTATTTAAAGGGAAAAGATGAAGAGAATTGATAAACACGATAAATATTTAGATAACTTTAACGAACCTACCTTTAAGGACTCTAAGCACGCAGAAGCTTTAAAGCAAGCATTAGATGTTAGAAAATTCGAGATTGAACTTTATTGGAAACGAGCGACTTATTTTTGGACATTTATAGGTGTAGCTTTTGCTGGCTACTTCAGTACTTTAGCAGCAAAAGAGCCTGACAAAAACATTTTGCTCGTTATCAACTGCTTTGGGCTAATATTTTCGATTGCGTGGTATTTTGTAAACAGAGGAAGTAAATTTTGGCACATTAATTGGGAGACGCAGGTAGATTTACTAGAAGACAAGATTACAGGGCCACTGCACAAATCTGTAATTGATAAAAAATATAAATTCTTGCATATTCTAAAGGCTTACCCTTTCTCTGCTTCAAAGATTAATTCTATAATCTCCATTTACACGATAATCATTTGGATGGTGTTACTGATTAATATGTTATTGGGCTGGTATTCTGCATACACCTTAGATATTGGTATTGTATGTTTAGTTTTAACGTTAGCTACAATTGCTTCTCTATTCTTCTATGGAAGAACAAGCACAGCATATGAAGATATCAAATGCTCAATTAAAATAAGGGAAATACACAATTAACTAACAAATCTTATCGTTGAGAAAACCAACAGCGTCAGCGGAAGACATAAATACCTTCAAGCCAATTTTGTCGCAGGTTTCTGCTATCCTTCTTACTGCTTCTGGATCTTCATATCGTATCCATTCCAATCCATGCGGTGACCAAGGAGCCTGTTGCCTTTTCCCGTCAGAAGATGGCACTGCCAATCCACTTAGGACAATTTGCTCAGGATCAACCCAGAAAGCCCCTATAACAACCCCAAGTGCTCCAGATTCTTTCGCCAAATAGAGTATTTCGGAAAGCTCTGCATTTGAGACATCGTCTGGAAGCAAAGGTCTAAGATTAATAAGTGTAGGGATACCTTCTTCCGTAAGGTTTTTAACAGACTCGAGACGTTTATGTGGAGTTGGGGCAAATGGTTCCAATTTTGAAGCGGTTTCCAAGGAAGTAAGAGTTACAAGTCCGCTTAAATTCATGCCAGATTCGTTTTTTATTCTCCTTAATATTGAAAGAGCTTTAGCGGTCTTTTTTGAAATAAATGCCTTTGTTGAAAATCCAATGTGGACAGGAAGCCATGTCAATCTTGTTATTATATCCAAACCAAGATCTGGTAATTCAAAAGGATCATTATCATACCCTAATTGAGCTGTAATAGTTGTACTTGGATGTAGCTCACAAATTTCCTTTACTAGCGTAGCAGTCTTGCTTGGATTAGGCTCGCCAAAATAGACATCATGTCGTTTTGTATAACAATATAAACATTTATAAGCACATCTCCCGCCAATTGGAACCAACACACGTCCATTGTCAACTTTTAAACAATCCGGGACAATCGATCCAAGCTCCAGAATAGCAGCAATAGCGTTCATTCTAGTATGAGGGAATAAGTTCTCTAATTCATCCAAATCGTGTAAGCCAAACCATTCGATCTGCCCCTCATCTCCTGAAGGTTTCTCAGCATATGATGTGGGCCTGCAGAAATACACGAAGTTAACATGAACATGCTCTGGGCGTCCTTCTTCTCGAATCAGCTCATATTGAACAAATCTAGGACTTGGAATTTGGTAAACTTTGCCATCTTCAGAATATAATTTTCGGTCATCGACAATCTCAGAATTCCACCCCGTTTCTTCTCTCACCTCTCTTAAGGTTGCTTCGTGCAGGGTTTCTTTAAAGACAGCTTTATAGGTATCTTCAGTGTGAATGTATTTCTCAGGTTCAGGTTCAGCAATTAAATGCCCACCAGGCGGCAGCCAAAGCTTGAGATCAATATGGTTAATCAAGCACACTTTGTTTTCTTTTACTAAGTAAGCAGAAGTTACGAATTCGGCGGGTAAGCCCCTAAATATGTCAAGATGTTCTAAGTAATTATTGGCTGAATAAAAAACTACGTCTCTATTCACTAATGGCTCCCTACGATTGATGTCGTCCCTTATAAAGAAAAAAATGTTCGCACAAAGCTCCATATTTCAGATGAAATATCATCAATACTTCTCATCTTATCGGCATCAATGCAGTTTACAAGCTTATAGTTTTCGTTAGATTTGCATAGATTTAGAAAAACATTACGGACGTTCTCCAGATAAGGTTTGTCTCCTTCATGTAAATCCTTTTTTAAATTGGTGTAACTCCTTTCAGCTTTCTTGAGCACTTGAGAAGATGCTAACGATACTGGAGCGTCAAGGACTAAGACTAAATCTGGTTGAGGCTGCCCCAGAATTTCATGCTCAAGCTCCTTAATCCATTCGATCATTTGGGCAATTTGGGTGCTATCATCAAATTTGGACGCTTGATGGGCAAAATTAGACGGGACGTATCTGTCAATTACAATAAAATCAATTCCTTTGCTTTGCTGCTCCTTAAAATAAAGCCATCGATCAAAAGCATATAGGTTGGCTATCAGCTTGGGATGAATTTCCTTTAACGAGCCGTAGCAACCGTTGAGATACTCAGCAACCATTTTTCCAAAAAAACTTGTATACACTGGAAACGAAACCAATGATGCAGAAAGACCGTGCTTGATTAGGTTGTCATATAAAATAGAGCTTTGGGTGCCTTTACCAACTCCATCAATCCCTTCAATTGCGATAATCACAAGATGTGCCTTTCCTGAAATTATTTTATTTCTGGCAACCAATTTATCATATTAGTTAAGTAAAAAACTGGCAAATTATAATTCTTCGTAATACTGCTGAGCCTTTGCTGTCTTAGTTCAGGTGGTAACATAACAATGCTATCAACATGAAAATATAAATATGATAGCAATTCTAAAACATCAACTACATCTCTATTTACTATATTTACCACCTCGGCTAATCCTTCTAGGTTAAAGCATTTACTGAATTCACCATATTGAATGTAGTTATTAGTATTTATATTATTGCAACTTACCATGGTTATTATCTTACTAACATTACCGTCCTTGCTCATGACAGTAACTTTATTCTCATGAAATACAAAAGTACCACTATTGGGTCCCCATAACGATACGGAATCTATGCTAGCAAGCGCTAGCCAATCATGTTGATCAAATTCTTTTACAAAACTGACGATACCCTCTCGTGATATTCCATTATTTTGCCAAATTTCAGTTATGACTTTAAGGAGTTTTGAAGAATCAAGTTCTGTATTGCATTTAATTGCCATTTGCCCACCTCTCAATAAGAAACTGCCTAACCTCAAACAACGATGAATCTCTCGTGCTGTGATTCACTGCACCAAGGCCTTCTGCGGAAAAATGACTCCAAAAAATTAGTATTTTATACTGCCATAAATTATGGAAATTAACAATTCGGAACTTTATTAGGTTCTTGTATCACCTCAATTGTGCAATTTGCCACTAGCACCTCACCAGCAATGGCTCGTCACCAAAATATGTATTAAGCTATTTACTATTTTACCAGCCTTGCAACAGCAGAGGCCTTGTGTTCAGGCGACAAGTGAGCATACCGTAGAGTCATTTTCAAGTCGGAATGTCCCAGCAGCTCCCGTACAGTGTTCAAATCCTCCCCGGCCATAACCAGTTTGCTGGCAAAGTTATGCCGCAGATCATGCCAGCGGAAATTATTTATTTGCGCTGTTTTTAGAAGATTGTTCCAAGCCTTTTTGATGTTGTTTCGCGTCTTTCCTTCCGCGCCAGGAAAGACTAGACCAGTACCGTTACCCGATTGCTTCATCCATGCTTTCAACGCTCCCACAGCAATTGTGTTTAATGGAATATGCCGCGTTTTACCAGTCTTGGAGGTCCTGCCCAACACCGTCATCATGGCATTTTCAATATTCACATATTTCCACGCCAATTGTACTAATTCACCCCACCGTATTCCAGTGTGCATTGACAGCAACACCATGGGTTTTACGTGATCAACATACTGAACTTCCGATAGATCCGGAAAAAGAGGATACCCTCTCTCCGCACGCCATTTATTGGCCTTGGCACGACCCTCCCTAATTTTGCTTTCCCGATCATCTATCGCTTCCAGTAGGCTCTTTTCCTCATCGTCATTCAGGTATCGCACCCTTGAATTATCCAGTTTTATCGGCTTCAGCTTTGTCAAAGGGTTGGCGGAAATGTGTTCCCATTTTACAGCGGTTGTGAACAGGCTTTTCAGCACTGAGATATCGCGGTTGATGGTGGCAGGTGTTCTTGCTGCCTTTAATCGTGCAGTACGCCATTGCTCGATTATCCGCTCGTTAATATCTTCCAGAAAATATTTGCCATATTCACTGACGAAATACCTCAACCTCTTGATGGTTCCCTTACTGTCCTTGTGATCGGGATTAGCCTCAACCCAAGGGGAATACTCTTCCTCAATAAAAGATTTCAGGGTATGTTTCTTTTGTGTAAGCTCATTGGCACTAGGATCAACGCCATGAATAAGTCCGGCAAGAATTTTCTTAGCGTCATCCCTTGCTTGCGCCGGTGTCAATATCGGATGTTTTCCGATTACCACCCTGGTCTGCTTACCGTTCCACCGATAACGGACAAGATAGATCAGAGTGCCGGTCGGTTGAACTCGTAAAGTGAAACCCTTCATCTCAGTATCATATATTTCAAAAGGCTTATCTTGCATTTTGATTTTTGAAATTATCTCTTTACCGATTTTTGCTTTCATCTGACAGCCCTTTCCGAATTAAGCACACCGTAAGCACACGATGATAATACAACGGGCAATCTGTCAATGCAATGGCAAACAAGCTATAGATCATAACTAGCTATAAATAATACATTATCTTGTTCACTGATGTATCCTGAGATATACCGCTTTTTCCAGCAAAACGCCTTCGCAACGCATAGGTCGACGGTTCGATCCCGTTCATCTCCACCAATAAAGAAAAGGGGTTACGGCTGTATTGCCGCAACCCTTTTTCTTTATATGAACAGTATGGTACCAGCATCGATTCTGCCGCCATGGACGGATCATCAGTACCCGGTTACCGCCGTTTTAAACTCGACGCATGACACTTCTCAACTGCTCGACCGAAAACTCGTCCGGAACTTTTCCATCACGGGCAAAGACATACATAACCGCATTGAAAATGGCCTGGAGAGCCGATTGAAATATGCCGAGGATGATCAGATAGATAACCATAAAAACGATACTCGGCAGAAAATAGGAAGCGTCCCAGGTTTTACTGAGCAGGAGGAACATAACCGGAATGACCGGAAGAGAGAAAAGGGAGAAGATCAATCCGAAACTGAATTTACCAATCACCTGCTCACCCCATGTCCGGCGCATCATCTCCATGGAAAAATCCATGGCAAAGAGCGGATTTGTTTTTTCAACTACGATCAGAGGAATGACAAAATAACTGATCACCGACCAGGAAATCCCAAGAACGCGCGCAATCAGCCCTCTTCCTCGCTGAGAACCCGATTCGACCATACCAAGCAGAAAGCCGATCGTTGCAGCGATAAGTGCCCATCCGGCAATGTGAGGAAGCCGGTTAACGGCTGCCTGCAAGCCGTCCCCTAGGGTCGGGTTGCCGCCATTCAGGCGGATTACAGCACAGGCGATGATCGCTGCATTGAAAAAGATAATGATCAGATAGTTGCAGTAATAGAAGAGAAACATGAACCAGTAGGCCGTGTTTTTTTGCTGAGCGGCGGCATTTCCCGCAAACGACTGCAGCCAGCCATGCTCCAGGCCGTGTACGAGAAAAATCGTCATCGAGGACAGACAGAATACGCCGGAGATTACCGGCAACAGGAGCAACTCCTTGTCCTTTTTCAGAATCTGCCACGATGCCTTCATCAGCGACATAGTTATGGCAATTTTACCCATGGCCACTCCTTATGCTGTACCGAGAGTCACGGCCCGTATTTCACAACGCGCAGGACGACAGTTCGAGCCCGCTCACCCTATCTCTTTCGCGGCACTCTTTTGTCCCCCACCCTGATGGTAATCTTTTCCTGATCGAAATATTCGAGGAGCGGAATCATGAATTTCCGTGACAGACCGGTCAGCTCCCGGAATTGCGGCGGTGTGACCTCACCCTTTTCCTGCAGGTAGGCAACCAATTTTTCCTGCAGAGACCGAAGCGGCTGGGGTGCATAAAAGATATCGGACTTGATCTTGACCACCCGCCCTTCGCGAACCAGCAGGTTGAGGTGCTCCAAGGCCTCCTTTTCACCGCAGCGTACCAGCTCGCATAATTCCTTGATACCAGGCGGTTCCGCCCCCCCCTGCTGCAAGGCATTTTCCAGCTTTGTCTGGAGCCCCACCTGATCAACGGCGGAAGAGGCTTTATGGCCGGGCTTCTTCACCAGATCCCGGTCGACAAGAGCCTTCCCTTCCTTTTCCAGGGAAGCAAGCAACGGACCGAAAAAGCGGATATCGCTCCGTTTTGGGATGCGTGCCTTCAGCTCTTCCTTGCCGATACCTTCCTTGAGGGGATTTTCCCGCAAATAGTTTTCCAGCCCGGAGAGCAACAGGGATTTGAGCTCGGTAAAGGCTTCTTTTGATAGAAAAATGCGCGGTTCCCGCACCACCTGTACAAGGAGCCCCTGGGAAAGGAGTCCCGACAGGGCAGCCTCGGTCTTTTTCGCCGACAGACCGCTGCGGGTAATGATTTCCTCCAGTTTCAGTCCGGAAAGGAGCCCCTCCCTTGTCAGGAGCAGGATCTTGTCCGCATCCTCACCTTCACCGAGCGCATTGAGAAGTTCGAGGGCCTGGGCGGAACGCCGTCTTCGGCGAGGCGGAGCTGGATCAATCACCACCCCGCCACCGACGGTAATCTGGGGAGAGTAGCTTCGGACGATGAAACAGTCACCAGGCAGCAGAAGAACCGGGGTCTTGAGTCGTAACTGAACGAAGGCAGAGCCCCCCGGCTCCAGAATATCACGGTCGAGCAGGATCACCTGGGCAGGAACCTCATAGGTGGCCGAATGGAGACGCAACGTAACACGGTGCTTCAACTCCCGCGGGGCCGAGGAGAGATATTCGATCCGGGCATCCACGGCACGGGTGGTGCGAAATGCACCACGGGGAACGACCACATCGCCACGCACCACGTCACCATGTTCTACCCCCTGGATGTTGACCGCCACCCGCTGGCCGGCCGAGGCACGTTCCGCTTTTTTGCCGTGGGTTTGCACACTGCGTACCCGGGATGTGAGACCGGATGGCAGAACTTCTACCTCATCACCGGTTGCAATTTCCCCTGACAGGAGGGTGCCGGTGACAACCGTTCCGAAACCGGCAACGGTGAACTCCCGGTCAACAGGAAGGCGAAACGGGCCATCAACCGATTTCTCATGGACCTCGGCAGCCAGTGCTGTCAAGGTAGTTTTGAGCTCCTCAAGTCCAGCTGCCGTTTTCGCCGAAACCGGGATAATCGGCGCCTCTTCCAGGAAGCTGCCGACCAGATAATCGCGCACCTCTTCGACCACCAGCTGCTGCCAGTCGTCATCCACCATATCGCACTTGGTGAGGGCCACCAGGCCTTTCTTGACCCCGAGCAGCTGGCAGATTTCCAAATGCTCTCGCGTCTGGGGCATAACCCCCTCGTCCGCGGCAATCACCAACATGACCAGATCCATCCCGCCAACACCGGCCACCATTGCCCGGACAAACTTTTCATGGCCCGGCACGTCCACAATCCCGAACTGAATGCCGCCCGCCAGTTCCAGGTGGGCGAAACCGAGTTCGATGGTAATGCCTCGCTCCTTCTCTTCCTTCAGACGGTCCGTGTCAATGCCGGTCAGGGCCTTGACAAGAGAGGTCTTGCCATGGTCGATATGTCCGGCGGTGCCAAGTATGAGGTGTTTCATGGGATACCCTTTCCATCACTGAATTCGCTTGTGATGGGGAAGAAGCTACTACGCGGGACTTCAGAAAAGTTTGGGAGAAATCCAGTACTGCCGGCTCGTTGCCGTACACCTGTGCGCAGAGCAGACTTTTTAACCAGGAACAACGGCAACAGCCCAATATCAGGCGCAGAAATTAGCTGGTTTCCATCCGGAAACTCCGGATGTGAAACTAGCGGTTTCCAATTCGGAAACGAGGATTTTTTTGTCCTGACAAGAAAATCAAGGGATTGTGCGGAGACGTACTACTGTACGTCGCACAAACATGACCGCTGATTGACGCTGTCAGGGCGAAAAAGGACCGTTTCCGGATGGAAACTAGCTGATATCCCGACAATTGTCAAGAAACCACTCCGTTGGCAAGTCCCGGGCGGTACCGGCTTCTTTCCGCAAAAAGCTTACGCATTTTGCTGCCGATCGGCTCAGGCATGTCCGGATTGGTCATAAAAAAAGGCCATATGCGTACCGATATGGCCATGTGATGAGGGTTTACCAAGGGGTTTGATCCGGAAAAAATATTTAAAACCGTAGTGTTACCACCGTCATTCTTTTTCCAACAGTCCTCACATCCCACCGGTCTTTGGAGAGAGTGCTACCCGGTCGCCATTTTTCAGGACAGTCTGGAAATCAACCTCGGTATTGTTAACGAAGACGAGCATAACCGCTTCCATCGGGATATGCAGTTTCTCAACCAGATCATGAATCGTGGCACCTTCAAACAACGTATGTTCCGTGCCTTCCCCCATGTCGCAGGTATCGGCTTTTCTCAGCGTCGTGAAGCATTTCACCGTGACCTTGATGGACGGATGCCCTTGTTCCGAGGTTGGTTTCCCCACTTCTTTGACAAAGAAATTTTTCGTCAGCCCACACAATGGACATACCCAGGAATCAGGCAGATCGGCAAAAGGGGTCCCTGGAGCGATACCCTGGGTCGGATCACCTTTAACAGGGTCATAGACGTATTGACACCTACATTGATATCTGGCCATTTCTTTCCTCCTTTGCTGTTGGTTGTTGTTTGGTTGGAATATCGGGACCAATCAAGACAATACTAAAAGCATAATCGGGAAAGGCCGATTGTCAATCGGCGAACCTGGTTCGACGGCATTGAAATTACGCCATAAAACAGGCTGGTTCGTACGTTCCGCTGAAGTCACGCACCCCCACCGAGCACCTTGTAGAGCGTTGCCAGGTTGAGAAGACGCGCCAAGCGGACATTGATCAGGTTCTGCTGGGAGCCATAGAGGGAGCGCTGGGAGTCGAGGACGTTCAGGTAGCTGTCGACACCCTTTTCGTAGCGGGCCAGGGAAAGGCGGTAGCTCTCGGCCGTGGCATCAGTGAGAGACTTCTGCGCCGCCAGCTGATCATCGATGGTCCCCCGCAAGGCAAAAGCGTCGGCCACTTCGCGGAAGGCGGTCTGGATGGCCTTTTCATATTGTGCGACAGCTATGTCGCAGTCCACCTCGGCCACCTTCAGATTGGCGCGGTTGCGGCCGCCGTCGAAGATGGGGAGAGAAATCTGTGGGGCAACTTTCCAGACAAAGGACCCTGAGGTAAAGAGGCCCGCCAAGTCATCGCTGCCGACACCTACCGACGAGACCAGGGTGATGCGGGGGAAAAATGCCGCCCGCGCCGCGCCGATGTTGGCGTTGGCCCCCTTGAGAAGATTCTCGGCCTGGAGAATGTCAGGGCGACCCAGCAGAACTTCGGATGGCAGGCCGGGGGTCGGATCCTTCAGCGCGGTGAGCGTTTCGGATAGAGCGCTGGGCAGCAGTTCAGCCGTGACCGGAGAACCGACGACCAGATTCAGGGCATTTTCGTCCTGGGCGGTAAAGGTAGTGAAGCGGGCGATATCTACCCGAGCCGTGTCTACGCTGGTCTGTGCCTGGTGGAGATCGAGGGCGGACGAAATTCCGGACTCGAAACGGCTCTGGATGAGCCGGTAGGAGGCCTGTTGACTCGCCAGGGTTTCTTTGGCGAGCTGCAATCGCTCACGATCGGCGGCCAAGCTCAGATAGTTGGCGGCGACTTCGGAAACCAGGCTGATCTGCACGCTGCGCCGCGCCTGTTCGGTAGCAAGGAACTGCTCCAGCGCCTGGTCCTTCAGGCTCTGCACCCGACCGAACAGGTCCAGTTCATAGGAGCTGATACCGAGGCCAAGATTATACTGATGAATGTTCTTCGGCAGCCCGGTACCCGAGAAGTCTTCAGCCAGACGCTGGAAGGTGCCGGCGGCATTGGCATCGATCTTCGGCAGTAGATCGGAACGCTGGATCTGATACCGGGCGCGGGATCGCTCGATGTTCAGGGCCGCCAGCCGCAGGTCGCGATTATTGGCCAGGGCCAGGGCGATCAACTTCCGCAACTGCGGATCGACGAAGAACTCCTGCCAGGGGATGTCGGCGACCGCCGTGGCCGACGTTGCGCCCGCCAGCTCCTTATAGGCCGGTCCTTTTGGCCAGGCATTCGGAACCGGCGCTTCCGGCCGGCTGTATTTCGGGGCCATGGTGCACCCGACCAGAGAGATGGCCAAAACAGGGAGTAGCATCAAAATGCGGTTCATATCAGGGTACCTCCGGAGACGGAATGATTTCGGTTGCCGGATCAGGCTTCGGCACCGGCGCTTTGACAGGAAAAAGCCGCCGCACCACCACGAAGAAGACCGGCACCAGGAAGATCGCCAGAACCGTTGCGGTAATCATGCCGCCATTAACGGCGGTGCCCATGGCATTCTGGGCTCCGGAGCCTGCCCCCTTGTTGATGGCCAGCGGCAAGACACCGAAGAAAAAGGCCAGGGAGGTCATCAGAATCGGACGCAATCGCAGGCGGGCACCCTCCAGCGTGGCTTCGACCAGATCCATACCATGCTCCATCTGTTCCTTGGCAAACTCGACGATCAGGATGGCGTTCTTGGCGGCAAGGCCGACCGTCGTCAGGATAGCGATCTGGAAGTAGACGTCGTTGGCGTAGCCGCGGGACGTTGCCGCCAGCACCGCACCGACGACCCCCAGCGGCACCACCAGCATGACCGAGAAAGGGATTGCCCAGCTTTCATAGAGGGCAGCCAGGCAGAGGAACACCACCAGCAGCGAGATGGCATACAGCGCCGGGGCCTGGGCGCCTGCCATCCGCTCTTCATAGGAGAGGCCGGTCCATTCGTAGCCAATGCCGGGCGGGAGTTGGGCAACCATCTTCTCCATCTCTTCCATCGCTTCTCCGGAACTCCTGCCCGGAGCCGCCTGACCCATGATCTCCACGGAAGGGAAGCCGTTATAGCGCTCGAGACGTGGCGAGCCGTAGTTCCAGCGGGCGGTGGCAAAGGTAGAGAAGGGTACCATCTCACCGGTCGTGTTGCGCACATACCATCTGCTGATATCTTCCGGCAGCATGCGGTACTTTGCGTCGGCCTGGACATAGACCTTCTTCACCCGGCCGTTCTCGATGAAGTCGTTGACGTAGGAACTTCCCCAGGCGGTGGCGAGGACACTGTTGACGTCCGCGACGGCAACACCCTGAGCCCCGGCCCGCACATCATCGATATCGAGCTTGAACTGCGGCGTGTCGTCCTGACCATTGGGGCGCACCGCCACCAGCGCCGGATTATTGGCCGCCATGCCGAGGAGCTGGTTGCGCGCCTCCATCAGTTTGTCATGGCCAAGCCCGGCACGGTCCTGCAACTGGAGATCGAAACCGTTGGCCTGGCCCAACTCGACCACCGCCGGCGGCGTAAAGGCAAAGGCCAGGGCATCCCGATATTTGGAGAAAGCGCCCATGGCCCGCCCGGCAACGGCCGGCGCACGCAGCTCGATGCTGTTGCGGAGTTTCCAGTCTTTCAATTTGACAAAGGCCAGTCCCATGTTCTGGCCGCGGCCGGCAAAACTGAAACCGCTGACCGTTATCAGCGAATCGATCGCCTTGTTGTCCACTTCCAGAAAATGGTGTTCGATCTGTTCAAGCACTTTTATGGTCCGTTCCTGAGTGGCCCCGGCCGGCAACTGCACCTGGCAGATTATGAACCCCTGGTCCTCATCCGGCAGGAAGGCGGTAGGCATGCGGAGGAAGAACACCGCCATGACTGCGACGATCGCCCCGTAGATGACCAGATAGCGCCCGGTCTTGTTGAGCATCCGTCCGACAACGGACTGGTATTTCCGGCTGCCGCGATTGAACCATTTGTTGAACCAGGTGAAGAAGCCTTTGAACCAGCCCCCCTCAGCAATGATGTGCCCTTTCTGCACCGGCTTCAGCAGGGTGGCGCAGAGGGCCGGAGTCAGGATCATGGCCACCAGCACCGAGAGGATCATGGCCGAAACGATGGTAATGGAAAACTGGCGATAGATGACGCCGGTGGAACCGCCGAAAAAGGCCATCGGCACGAACACTGCCGACAACACCAGGGCGATGCCCCAGAGCGCTCCGGTGATCTGCCCCATGGATTTGATGGTCGCATCCCGCGGCGACAGCCCCTCCTCGCTCATGATCCGTTCCACGTTCTCCACCACAACGATGGCATCGTCCACCAGCAGGCCGATTGCCAGGACCAGAGCAAACATGGTCAGGGTGTTGATGGAAAAACCGGTCGCCGCCAGCACCCCCAAGGTGCCAAGCAGCACGACCGGCACCGCTATGGTCGGGATCAGGGTGGCGCGGATATTCTGCAGGAAGAGAAACATCACCAGAAACACCAGCAGAATCGCTTCCAACAGGGTCTGGATTACCTCTTCAATGGAAATTTTGACAAACGGTGTGGTGTCATAGGGATAGACCACCTTCATGGCGTGGGGGAAGAATTTGGACAACTCCTCCATCTTGGCCTTGACCCGTTCGGCGGTATCGAGGGCATTGGCGCCGGAAGCCAGCCGGAGCGCCATGGCTGCGACCGGCTTGCCTTTGTAGCGCGCCTGCATGTCGTAATTCTCGGTGCCGATTTTGCACTCGGCCACGTCCCGCAGCCGTACCGTGGAGCCGTCACTGTTGGTGCGCAGGATGATCGCCTCGAACTGTTCCGGAGTCTGAAGCAGGGTACGCGCGGTGATAGTGGCGTTCAACTGCTGCCCCTGGGCAGCCGGGTTGCCGCCGAACTGACCTGCCGAGACCTGGGCATTTTGGGCCTGGACCGCCGCAACCACATCACTGGAGGTCAGCTTGTAGTTGTTCAGCTTGTCGGGGTTCAGCCAGATGCGCATGGCATTCTGGGAACCGAAGACCTGCACTTCGCCGACCCCTTCGACCCGGCTGACGATGTCCTGAATGTTGGCCGCCATGTAGTCGGTCAGATCGTAGCGGCTCATGGAGCCGTCCTCCGAGACGAGACCCATGATGACCAGGAAGTTTTTGGTTGACTTGACCACGGCGATGCCCTGCCGCTGCACCACCTGGGGCAGGAGCGGCGTGGCGAGCTGCAGCTTGTTCTGCACCTGCACCTGGGCCATGTTGGGGTCGGTGCCGGCCTTGAAAGTCAGATTGATGGCCACCGTCCCGGACGAGTCGCTGGCGGACGACATGTAGATCAGGTTGTCGATGCCGTTCATCTTCTGCTCGATGACCTGTGTGACGGTATCCTGCACGGTCTGGGCCGAGGCCCCCGGGTACATGGCGTTGATGGTGATCTGGGGCGGAGCGATCGGCGGGTATTGGGAGATCGGCAGCGTTTTGATTGCCAGCACGCCGGCCAGCATGATGATAATGGCGATTACCCAGGCAAAGATTGGGCGATTGATGAAAAACCTGGACATGGAGTGGCTCCTTTGTTTCCTTGCCCCCCTTTATGAGAGGGGGGCAAGGGGGGATTTCCAGCGCTGATCAAAGGCAAATCCCCAAACTCCCCCTTTCTCAAAGGGGGACATGATCTGACGGAAAGTTGCTATTTCTCAGGCTGCTTGTTGGCGTCTGCCGTTTTGCCGGTCGCGGCGGAAGGGCCCGCCTCAGCCTTCCCGCCGAACGGCACAGCTTTCACCTGCGTCCCCGGCCGCGCCTTCTGAAGCCCGTCCAGGATGACACGGTCTCCCGCTTTCAGTCCGTGACTGACCAGCCAATCGTCGCCAACGGTCCGCACCACCTTGATGGTTCGCGGCTCCACCTTCTCCTCGGCTCCTACCAGCATAACCGTGGCATTACCGGCCGGGTCGCGGGTGACCCCCCGCTGCGGAATCAGGATGGCCTGCGGGCTTTCCCCTTCTTCCAGGATGGCGCGGACAAACATGCCGGGCAGCAAGGTCTGTTGCGGGTTCGGGAAAATAGCACGCAGGGTAATGGAGCCGGTACTCTGGTCCACGGTTACTTCTGAAAATTTCAGGGTACCCGGCAACGGATAGGCACTGCCATCTTCGAGCAGCAGCTTGACCCGCGCTTGGGCTGACCCGTTGTTTTTCAGCAGGCCACTGGCAAGGTTCTGCTTCAAACGCAGCATCTCGGCGCTCGACTGGGTGACATCCACATACATGGAGCTGAGTTGCTGGATAGTGGCCAGCGCCGCCGGCTGGCTGGCGGTGACCAGTGCACCGTCGGTCACGGTCGAGCGACCGACCCGGCCGGAGATGGGTGCCGTTACCCTGGTATAGGCCAGGTTGATTCGAGCGGTCTCCACTGCGGCCTTGGTGGCGGCAACGTCGGCCTCGGCCTGCTTGAGCAACGCATGGGTATCATCATAGTCCTGCCGGCTGACGGCATTGATCTTCACCAAATCACTGAATCGTTCGGCCTTGAGTCGCGCCGGGATCAGATTTGCTTCAGCCCTGGCCTGGGCGGCCCGTGCGCTGGCAAAGGCTGCCCGATAGCTGGCAGGGTCGATCTGGTAGAGTACCTGCCCGGCCTTCACGTCCGAGCCCTCGGTGAACAGGCGCTTCTGGATTATACCTCCCACCTGGGGGCGCACTTCGGCTATCAGGTGGGGCGATGTCCGGCCGGACAATTCCGTAGTCAAGACAATGCGCTGGGGCTTTACTTCTACCACACCCACCTCGGGCGGTCCGCTTGGCGGAGGGCTGGCAGTCGTATTCTTGCCGCAGCCGCTCATCACTATCCCGGTTGCCAGCAGACCTGCTACGGTGATCAGTTTTACTCTGTACATGGTAGCTACCTCTATCGTGAGAAATAATTTGTTTCCATCCGGAAACTCCGGATGTGAAACTATTGGTTTTTATTTTGGAAACGAGGATTTTTTCGTCCTGACAAGAAACTTTTGCCTGCAAAAGTCGACAGCAAAGACTGCCCGTAGGGCGAGTCCTCCGGACGAGTCAAAATCAAGGGATTGTGCGGAGACGTACCACTGTACGTCACACAAACAAGATCGCTGATTGACGCTGTCTGGGCGAAAAGGACCGTTACCGGATGGAAACTACTTACCAGCCGCTTGGCTGGACAACTGTTGGATGTGTTTGCAACCGACACGTACTGCCGGTTAGTTGCTCTTCCTTACCAGTGCGATGACGGCGAATAGTGCCCATATCATCACCATTGAAATGACAAAAATGTACAACATGGTCGATCCTTGCAGTGTATTTGAATCAATGCCACGGTTGGCAGCCTCACAAAGAATGATGATTTCGCAACAATTCGTCATGCCCGCGAAGGCGGGTATCCAGTTTGCTTCCAATCTGCATAAATCCCTGGATTCCCGCCTTCGCGAGAATGACAAAATATAGGCTACCGATATTTTTCTACGAAAGCATCAAAGAATGAACGTTCATTTTTCACAACGGTACTGGAGCAAATAGGAACAATCAGCAATCCCTACCGCCGGATCCCGTCCCAGCACGCCTCGATAGTCCGGTCAATCAGGGAATCATCCAACGTTACGAAGTGCAGGATATGATCCCGCGCCACGGCAAGCAGAGGGCCGAAGGCCAGAGCGAAGAGAATGACCAGCGGGAGATCCTTCACTATCTGTCGGGAGACGCCGTCCTCAAACAGTTCGCGGAAAACGTCACACCCTTCCTTTTTCCCCAGAAATTTGTCACGTCGAAACTCCACGCCGTATGGGGAGTTATGGAACTGCTCCAAGTATTTAAAATCAAGGGGATTTTCAATAAAATACCGCAACAGTGTCGTACCTAGGTGAAGAAACCGCTCCCGGAATGGTATCTCCGTCGCATACCCTTCCAGCAAAACGACATAGAGCTTCTCTTCCACCTCCCGGTAGAGCTCATTGATCAGCACGTCCTTGTTCTCGAAATAGCGGTAGATTGTTCCGGCCGCCACCCCCGCCCGATTGGCGATTATAGCCATGGGGGCATCATGGAAGCCGTGCTCGGCAATAAGTTCCAAGGCAGCGCGGACGATCTCGTCACGTTTTCCAAGTTTCACCATACGTGCTCCTCTCTAAGAATGAACGTTCATTCAAAATATAACTGAGGTCTGGTGCTGTCAAGCTATTTCTTTTTCCTTGAAAAGATGATTGGCAAGTCAGTTTGCTTTTAACGGGGGATACGTTTGACCTTGGTCCAAAACCCTGCCAATTTCATCAGTCAAGATGTGGCTACTGCGACTGTCTTTCTTTTGTCTTGTGAGATTTCAGAAGCTCGATAGCGGAAAGCAGGCTTGTCAAATCGAAGGGAATGCGGACGTGGCAGTAACCATTCCTGCGCAGCAGATACAACGACATAAGCCTGACCTTCCTGTGTTGCAAAACGTGTCACACAAGAAGTCCAAGGCTTAAACTTGTGTTAAAACATTAGGTTATGAAATTGGCGGAAGTGCATGGGAATCGAAACCGTGAGCTGTGAAAATGGCAAATAAATCAAGTAAAGGAATTGTTGTTAAATAACGTACAGATATCTTGATTCTCAGTTTGACCACAGTCCGCACTATGTCAAAAAAAGGTATTTAAACGGATATTGCAGCGAAAGTTTAGCGAAAGCGGCTATTTTGTCGCAAACTGCACGCAGCAGCCTATAACCGTGTTCAGATGATAAATTTGGTGTTCGCTGTCATTTGAAAAAGGGAAGCATATCCATCGGCAAGAAACAGCAGCATATCGAGTGATCCGCTGCTTCGGCCTGTCTCAGATAATCGGATTTTTGTCCTTTTGCCATTGATGGATCATTTCAGCCATCTCCTGCAACATGGAAACGATTTCCAGCTTCTCGGGCCTATCTGCAGTATTTCCGATCTCCGCTGAACCTACTTTGCTGCCAACTCCGCAAGTTTTTCCCGGAATTTTTTACTTGCCTGTATCAAAGCGTCCAAAGGCACAAGGGAACGACTCACGGCAGCAAGGTTCTGGCTCGGCATGCCTCCCTCCTCAATCTATTTCTATTAGTTATCGCGCTCGTCTTTGAACATGGATAGACTCCTCGTGGTATGGGGAAAAGGCATGCTCTTTCACCTTCATTAGAATTGATCCCGGTCAAGTATGTCCCTCACCGATTTGAGCAGCTCAAACGACTTGACCGGTTTGGTGATATAGTTAAACAGATTCTCCAGGATACCTCTCGCTACAATGATGTCCTTCGTGTAGCCGCTCATGAAAAGGACCTTCATGTCGGGACGGATCTTTCTGATCTCCTCGTACAGGCTTTTGCCGTCTATCTTCGGCATGATCACATCGGCCACGAGAATATCCACTTCCGCAATGTGCTCCATGAACTTGTCGATGGCATCCTGGCCGTCAACCGCTTCGACAACCCCGTATCCCGCCTCTTCGAGTATCATTTTGTGCAGTTCCCGTACCGTCACTTCATCCTCGGCAAGGAGGATCGTTTCCGTCCCTCCGGGGGGAGATTCTTCCCTCTTAGTCACATGTGCTTCCTTGATCTCTTCGGAGATGATTGGCAGGTATATCCTGAATGTCGTTCCCTTTCCCATTTCCGAACTTACGGTGATGCAGCCGTTGTGCTGCTGGATGATCCCGTATATTATGGCCATTCCGAGACCCGTTCCTTTGCCGACCTCTTTGGTGGTGAAGAATGGTTCAAAGATCCTCTTCCTTGTTTCCTCATCCATCCCGTGCCCGGTGTCCGTAACGGAAACGCAGGCGTAATTTCCGGGTTCCCCGAATCCGTGCGCATGGACAAATCTCTCGGCCATATCAACGGGAGAAATTTCGATGGTAAGGGTACCCCCCCTTGGCATTGCGTCCTTGGCATTCGTCACGAGGTTCATGAGCACCTGCTCGATCTGGCCCTTGTCCGCCATGACGATCAGATCCCCCTCGGCAACAGTTGTCCTGAAGTCGATATCTTCGGAGATAAGTCTTCCCAGCATTTTTTTCAAACCCCGCACAACACCGCTCAGGTCTATCGGCTTTGTGTGCAGAACCTGCCTCCTGCTGAAGGCGAGAAGACTATTCGTAAGTTCAGCGGCTCGATCGGCCGAAGTCAGGACCTGCTCGACAAAATGACGAAGCGGACTATCCTTCTCCATCCGCAGGAGAATGATTTCGGAGTAGCCGATAATTGCCGTTAGTATGTTGTTAAAATCGTGGGCTATTCCACCGGCGAGCTCTCCGATCGCCTCCATCTTCTGTGCCTGGTGAAGTTGAGCCTCGAGAAGTTTTCGTTCCTCCTCGGCCTTCCTGCGTTCGGTGATGTCGCGTGCAACGTGTACACTCCCGATCAGCTGTTTTACTGAATCGAAGATAGGCGAGGTGCTCACGATAAAATTGCCGCCAAGACCCTCTTCGCTCACCTCCGCCGTATGCTCTCGCCAATCTCTCAACGTTAGCGTGTAGGGGCAGAAAGAGGGGGGAACATCTGTCTTATGGATGGCCTCGTAACAGACTTGTCCGGCGCACTCTGCTGGCGTAGACCCCAATCGGTCTGCCATGGCTTTATTGACCTGCACAATTCTGTAATCGGTATCAATGATCGCGATCAGGTCCGGTACGGCATCGAATGTCCGCTCCCACCTCTCGGTTACCTGAAAGAGCTTTTCCTCTGATCTCTTACGCTCCGTAATATCAATAATCGTCCCTAAAACGGCTGGACGCCCCTGGTGCAAGGCACGGGAACCGAATGCCTCGACTATGCGGATTAAGCCGTCCTTTCGACGTATATGGAATTCATGGTGAGAAAACTCGATTTCACCCACCGTTCTGCGTCGAATGCTATCCACTACGCGGTCTTTGTCTTCAGGCGTCAGGAAATCAAGGGGTCCAAGCTTATCAATTATTTCTTCAGGCTCGTAACCATGTATTCCTGCAAAAGCCAGGTTTACGTAACGGAAGAGGTCGTCTTGGATGATATATACACCAACAAGCGACTTTTCGGTGAGGGTCCGGAAGCGTTCTTCCGATTCGCGCAGGACGTTCTCCATGCGTTTGCGGTCGGTGATGTCTAGGATTGCCCCCACCAGCCCACTGACGGCCCCCCGACCGTCAGTAAAAACCGCCTTGTTGAAGATGACATCGCGCAACAGGCCTTGGGCGTTCTTGACCTGTTGCTCGTAGTGCTGAACCCCGCCGTTCTCGAACAGCTCGTTATCCTTGGCATGGCCGATTTCCGCCAGGTCCCGCGGATTAACGTCAAATACGGTCTTCCCGACCATTTGCTCCCCTGTTACTCCTAAGAATGTCTCGTAAGCCCTATTACATCCCAGGTATCGCCCATTTCTGTCCTTATAGAAAACCGGAATCGGAATCGCATCGATCAAGGTGTTCAAAAAAGTCTGGCTTTTGCTTAGTTCCTCGGTCCGCTCCCTTACCAGTTCCTCTAGATGCTCCCGGTAACGACGGTTTTCCCTTATAAGACGAGCCTTCTCAAGTGCCCGTTTGATGATGATGTCAAGCCCTTCCGCGTCCGCGACCGGCTTTAGTACATAGTCCCACGCACCGAGACGGAGCGAATCCACGGCGTCCCGCACCGAGCCGGTGCCCGAGATGACGATAACGGGTGTTTCGGGGCTTTTCTCCCGAAGGCCGTCAATCATCGAAAGCCCGTCCATCACGGGCATGGTGAGATCAGCCAGTACCAGGTCGGGCCGTTCACGGTCAAAGGTATCCAGCCCCTCCCGGCCGTCGGCGGCTTCGGCGACCCGGTAGCCAAGATCCTCCAGCAGTGCCCGCAGGTTCAGACGGATCAGTTCCTCATCATCTACGATCAGTAGTTTTGCCAATCGGCTCATTGCTGCTCCCTGTTCATTACCCATTATCGGGTTTGTACAAGCGCCCTCTCTATAGCGGCATCAAGATCGCTCAAGTCCTCTATCGGCTTGAACAGGCACCTCCATGCCCCGAGACCGAGCGCGTCTTCTTCCGCAAGCGGATCCTTCGTGCCGGTGATGGCAATGACCGGCGTTGCGGGACTCCGGGCCTTGACGGCGGCAATCACCCCTAACCCGTCCAGTTTCGGCATGCGCAGATCGGTCAGGACAATGTCCGGTCTCGCCAGGGTAAAAACCTCCAGCCCTTCCAGGCCGTTGGCCGCTTCGAGAACGGTGTAGCCGCTGTCCTCCAGGTAGGCTGTCAGTGTCAGGCGGAACTGGGGATCGTCCTCGATGACAAGCACCGTGCATGCTCTACTCATGGATGCTCTCCTTTGGCAGCGGCAGCCTGACCCTGAAACATGACCCCTTGCCGGGTTTCGATACCACCTCCATCAGTCCTTTGTGGTTCTGGGTGACGATCATGTAGGAAACCGAGAGCCCGAGCCCAGTTCCCATTCCCGGCTCCTTGGTCGTGAAAAACGGCTCGAACGCACGTCGACGTACCTCCTCCTTCATACCGGGTCCGTTGTCCTCCACCTCGATGAGGGCGTACCTCTCTTCCCGGCGAAGCCGCAGGGAGATCCTCGGCCTTTGGTTAGGAAGGTTCAGGGTCATCGCCTGGGCCGCGTTCTTCAGCAGGTTCAGCATCACCTGCTCAATCTCCACCGCCACCATAGGGACTTCAGGCATATCAGAATCATAGTCCCGAATGATCTCGATGCTTCTGAAGTCGTACTTCTTCTTCAGGTCGTAGTCGTTGGCGGCCAGCTCCACTGCCTGGTCAATGATCCCGGCCGGGGAAGCAGGCTGCATGGTTGTCCCGGCATACCGGCTGAACCGGAGCATGTTGGCGATTATTCGCGCGGCCCTGAGCGAGGCTTCGCGGATACTCCCTACGAACTCGGGGATCTGGCGCTTATCGAAGTAGGCCTTGATTCCCTCCAGGCTGACCCCCAGTTCCTCGGCCGCCTTCCGGTTGGCCGGGAGCTCGGGTGAAATACGGCGTTCAATGTTCTGGATCGCCTGGATGATGATTCCCAGCGGGTTGTTGATTTCATGGGCCATGCCAGCGGCCAGCCCCCCAACCGACATCATTTTTTCGGTCTGTATCATCAGCTCCTGGATGCGTGCCCGCTCGGTTGTGTCCTCGATGCGGAGCACTGCCCCTTCCACACCGTTGCTGATAAGGGGGTAGACCATCAGGTCGTAGAAGCGGCGCTCCCCCTCCTTCTCGATGAGAAGCTTCTCCATGGACGCAGGACGCTGCTGATCTATCTCGCTCCGCATTGTCTCGATCCAGGGGGAAAAGTCGGGAAGCACTTCAGTGATGGGGCGGCCGACCGCCGCCATCGCGGAGATGCCTGATAGTATTTCCGCTTGCCGGTTCCACTGGGTGACGGTTTCGTTACGGTCCATACCAGCCAGAACTGACGGCATGGAGTCGATGATATTGGCAAGGTAGTTCTGGAGGCGCCGGATCTCCTCTTCGGCCTTCTTGCGCTCGGTGATGTCGATGGCAAAAACGGTCAACCCGACAACTTCTCCGTCGTCATTGAAAATCGGCGAACCGTAGTTGTCGCGATATTCAACCGTTTGCCGGCCGTCGCGGGAGATGACCTCTTTTGATTCAACGAAGCAACCGCGGCCTTCCAGCACCTCGTCGAACCCCTGCCGACAGAATTCACGATGTTCGTCGCTATCGATGGCGTCAAGCATGCTCATGCCGACGGATATGTCCGCACCCCAGAGTCGTTTAGCCCCTTCGCAATGTCTCGGGTTGAAGGCAAGATAGCGATATTTCCGGTCGAGAGCATACATGCTTACATTGGCGGTGCTTTCCAGGATTGACGTCAGCAGATTGCTGCTGGAGCGGTAACGTGCCTCGCTCTCTTTGAGTTCCATTTCCATCCGTTTACGCTCGGCAATTTCGGCGTTCAACGTGGCAATGGCTTCATTCAGTTGAGCCGTGCGCTCAACGACACGTTCCTCAAGGGTTTCATTCAAAGTTCGAATGAGTTCTTCCGCGCGTTTGCGTTCGGTGATGTCTTCCAGCAACGCCAGGACGTAATCAACCGACTGGTCGGCATTCCTGACGCATCCGACGGCAAGGTTGGTAAAAACGATGCTTCCATCTTTGCGCAGAAAACGTTTTTCCAGAATGTAGTCGTCGATTTCACCGCTAAGCAGTCGGTTAAACTGGGCGATATCCGGCGTCAGATCTTCCGGAAAAGTCATTTGCGCCCATGTCATATGCATCAATTCCTCCCGTGAATAGCCCAGCATCCGGCAGAGTTTGTCATTGACCTGGAGCCACCCCTTCTGCGGCGAGGTAATCGCCATACCAACCAACTGGCGTTCGAAAAACAGGCGCATGCGTTCCTCGCTCTTTTGCAGCGCCTGCTCGAATTTTTTCCGCTCCGTGATGTCGTGCATGGCTATCACCGCGCCGATCTTCCGCCCCTCCTTGTCGAGTATGGGTCGGCCGCTGGCCAGCAGGGTTTTCGACTCTCCCATGGTAGGGATAATCATCATTTCATCATTGACAACACGCTCTCCCTGAAGCGCCCGGAAAAGCGGTACGTCCTCTTTGCGCATCGCCGTCTTGCCGTCAGCAAGGAACAGGTCGTAATGCTTTGCCCACTGGTCCGCGGGGATGGGTGTTGGCAGGCCGTGGAGTTCGCGTGATTTCCTGTTGAATAACGTCAGGATGCCGTCGGCGTTGCAGGCAACGATGGCGGCATCGATGCTTTCTAGCAGGGCCTCAAGAAATTGTTGCTGGCCAAACCTGAGATCCATCTCCTGCTTTAGCTCGACATTTTTCACCTCGAGCTCGGCGGTCCTCTCGTTCACCCGCTGTTCCAGCTCTTCGTTGAGTATACGGATCTCATCCTCCGCCCGTTTGCGTTCGGTTATGTCGCGAACGATTGAGAAGAGGAGGCGTTTTCCCTTCAGTTCCAGGACGCGGGTGCTCACCTCTACGGGAATGCTCCGGCCGTCTTTGGCCATCTGCGCCGTCTCGAAGACCGCATGGCCGTCTTTCAGAATCCGTTCCATAGCCAGTGCAATCCTGTCGCGGTAACGGGGATCGTCGAGGTCCATCGGGGTCATCCGGGCGAGTTCTTCCCTGCTGTATCCGAGCTGCCTGCATGCCAGCTCGTTCACTACGATGAAAGGGCCGGGCATTCCGTTTTCCGTGATTTCGTGAATGAAAACGGCATCGTTTGCGCTTTCAATCAGTGTCCGGTATTTTTCCTCGCCGGCGCGCAATTCCGCGGTGCGTTCCTGAATAATCTCTTCCTGGCGCTCGAAAAGAAACGAGTTGCGCAGCACCAGTGCAACGATGGCGGACAGGTTGTTCAGCAGATCAAGCACGGATGAGATATGTTCTTCATCGGGCAGGCCGAGCACCAGCATGGCCCCGACGCGAAATGCTCCGGCGTTCAACGGAAAGGCCATCGACAACTCAAACCCCTCCCGGCGCAGAAGCCCGGCAACTTCCGAAGGCTCATCCCCGCGCCAGAACTGCGCGGCCGGCATGCGGTGGACAACGTCGTACAAGCGGTTTACAGCCGGCGATTCAGCCCATTCGCATCTTCTCGACGGATTGACGGCGACAACCCGGTGTGCCGTGACGGTTACGGTGCACAAGCATTGGATAAGCAGCACGCAGCGCGCGCCGGTGAGGTCCCGGATCTCTTCCGTCAGATATGTTCCCAGCTCACGCGGATCATCCGAACGGCTGAGCACATTGCTCAGGATGTCCATGGCCATTATGGGAAACGCCGGATCATTGGTGATTGTGTCCCGTTTCATCCTGGAACTCCCATTGTCTTGCATCTGAGCAGCGCCTCCTCGATGGCAGAACGCAAGTGTCCAAGTGACACCTGCAGCACCTCGTTAGGCAGTCCGAAGTATTCCGAGCACTCTTTCAATGCGTTTTCCGGCACCGGCGCCAGGCCGGTATCCAGGTACACGAGCTTGCGGTGCATCTCCTGCATCAGGCTGATGGCATTGTCACGGTTCAAACCAAGCTCTTTTGTAAAAATTTCTTGCCAGCGGCGCGCCCATTCGGGAATCAGAAAAAACACACCCGCATGCGACAGCCGACGATATTCCCCAGGTCCAAGCAGCAGTTCGTAGCAGTTCTTCCCGCTGGTTCGGACCACTCCGGGAAAGGCTTCCAGCTCCGCCATCCGCGCGCAGCAATCGCCGTAAATCAATACGACACCATACCCCTGCTTCAGCTCGGCGTCCAGGGCCGATTCAAGGGACGACGCCAGCTGTTCGGGGTGCATATGCATCATCGAGGGCAAGAAAATCAGTTTGTGATCTGACCAGTGCGCTTCGCGGAGCGACTCCACTTCAGCCTGGAGCACTGAACAGCAGATCATCACACCCTTTGGCCGGAGAATACCGCTCATGCATCGATACTCCCGAATGATTCCGCTGCCCTCAGCATTGCGTGGATATTCTCCGGCGGTGTGTTCCAGACGACGTCAGGGCCGGAAGTGCCGAGGACGAAGCGCGCATCCTGCCGGCGCTCCTCCAGAACGGCCCGGCACCGGTCTTCCACCTCCACCGCTGTCATCTCACTTATGGTGGAGCAATCGAGCCCGCCAAACAGGACGATGTCCGGTCCAACCACCCGGCGCGCCCGTGCAAGGTCGTCCCGTTGATCCATTATGACCCCCGCTACGGAAGGCAATCCCGTCAGCAGATCCAGATGGGGCAACATCGGCGCGCCCACATTATGCAGGATCACCGGTCCGCGAAGCTGAGCCAGGACTTGAGCCAGGATGGGCCGCGTGAAGGCCGTTACAATCTCGCGCGTCACGATCGTGGGCGAGGCAAAACCGCAGGGCATTACGACGAAGGTCGCCCCGGCCGCGAAGAAGCCGTTGACCAGCCGGACGTAGAAAGGATTGACCTTGTCCATCACCTGTTGTGTCCCTGCCGGATCGAACAGCACCGTCTCCAGCCAGCTCTCCAGTCCCATCACCACTCCGGGAATGTCGGCCGGAATCGGGATTACCATGGCAATGGAGACCTGATTCTTATGCTCTGCCGCCATCAGCCGGATCGCGTCCCGGAAATAGAGCAACCGCGGGTCCTTGTCGGGGTCGGGCGGCACAAGAAGGTCCCATTCATCCACCGATTGAACGGCCGGGCGCCGAATGTTGGGGACATCCGTGTGCGGAAAGACGAGTTCGCTGCCAAAGGCCGCGCCGATCGAAGCAAACGCCAGCGGCGCGCACAGGACATCCGGCCGGAACGTCTCGCGCACCGCGGACTGACCGCGCGCGTAGGCAGCGGGGTCGGTGTAGTACTGATCGAGGGGGCAACCGGTAAGCCGCGCGCCGTAGAGACCGAGCACCGGCGCGATGGCGCGCCGGTCGAGCGGTTTTCCGGCAAGTGTGGCCATTATCCGCTCCGTGCTGTTCATGGGCCTGCCTCCTTTCCGACAGAACGCTCCCACAACCGGTCAAACAGGCCCGGCACAACGAGCGCATTGGGGGCGGTGCCGTCTCCACCGACCTCCTCAACCAGATCGGGACAGACACAGAACACCGCTCCCCCCACCGCCAGTTGGATTCGTCCGGTCAGACCCCGGCTATCGATCTCATCCCGCACGCTCCTGATATTATGGGCGGTCGTCATCATCATGGCCGACACACCGATCACGCGAGCGCCGACCTCCTGTGCCTTGTCCACGAAAACCGTTGCCGGGACGTCGTTGCCCAGGTCGTGGACGATCCAGCCTTCCGCACGCAGGAACGTTCCCACCATCCGACGCCCCAGGGCGTGAAAGTCCTCCTCGATATTGCCGATGACCACCGGTCCTTTGGATGGCCGGCATTCGGACGAAAGTTTTCTCATGCTCGCGATCCTGCCCAACACATCCTCGGTCACCTTGGCGGCAATATACACCTGAGCGAGAGTGAACGTCCCGGACGCGGACCATTCCTCCCCGATCAGCATCATCGCAGGATCCAGGACATCCGTGATCAGACGCTCATAGCCGTGTTCTGTTGCCCACGCATCCAGCAGTGCGTTACAGCCCTGCCGGTCGGCCAGCCTGATTCTCTCGATCAGGGACTGTTGAATGTCCATGCTGAAGTCTCCCCATGACCTTTCAGGTCGTTTTTTTATAGTTCTCAACCCCTGTCCAGCATGTTTCGCACCTTCCGCAACAGATCGTTCTTATTGAAAGGTTTCTGAATGAAATCCGTCCCCTCGTCAAACATACCTTTATTACGTATGACGTCCGGAGCGTAACCGCTTATGAACACCACTTTGATATCGGGTTTCAACTTTCTGATTTCATCCAGCACTTCCTTGCCGCTTTTTCCCGGCATTACCACATCCGACAGGACAAGGGAAATGTCGTCGTGCGCCCTGAAACGCGCCACCGCGTCTTCTCCGTTGCCGGCATCGATTACCTTGTAACCGGCATTTTCCAGCATTCTCTTCATAAAGGCCCTTACAATCTCTTCATCCTCGACGACAAGCAAGGTCTCCGTACGACCAGCATGTGGTGCGGCCTTTTTTGATTTTCCTTTAAGAACATGCTCCTTAATCAACGGCAGATAGATATCGAGTCTCGTCCCTTTGCCCATTTCACTGCTGACCAGGATGGAACCGTTGTGCTGCTTGATGATGCCGTGGACCAAGGACAGTCCGAGGCCGGTCCCCTTGCCGACCTCCTTGGTAGTATAAAACGGCTCGAAGATTTTTCCCAGCGACTCCTTGTCAATTCCCGTTCCGGTATCGGTAAAGGAAATAAGGGCGTATTCGCCCGGCGCCGACAGATCATACCGTGCTTCCGACCCCTCTTTGACAATCACCCTGCCTGTCGTGATACACAGACGGCCTCCGTTGGGCATGGCATCGCGGGCGTTGGTCGCCAGATTCATCAGAACCAGCTCCATCTGTCCGACGTCAGCCTTTACCAGAAGGTTTTCACCGGACACATTGACGCTGATATTGATATCCTCACCGATAACCCTCTGAATGAGCGTGTCAACGCATCCGATAATGGTGTCAACCCTGACCGGTTCCTGCTTGATTGTCTGTTTTCGGCTGTAGGCAAGGAGACTTCGGGTCAACTCCGCGGCACGTTCAGCGGCTTTCAATACATTGCCGATATTCTCCTGCGACAGCTCGTCGTCCGGCGGGATACTTTCCTGGAGGATTTGCCCGTAGCCGGAAATGGCCGTGAGCAGATTGTTGAACTCGTGAGCCACGCCGCCGGCAAGAATGCCGATGGATTCCAACTTCTGAGTCTGCAGGAGTTCCTGCTCGAGCTTCTTGTGCTCGGTAATATCGGTAAGGGACCCTGCCATGCGGTACGGTAGCCCCTGTGAATCGCGCACGCAGGCTCCACGGCATGCAACCCATCGGTAGTCACCGTCTTTATGACGCAGCCGGAACTCAACCTCGAATACGGGCACGCGGCCTTCCAGGTAGAAATTGCGGGCTTCTATCACCCGTTGATAATCATCCGGATGTGTCCGTTCCCGCCATTCACGTGCAGTAATATTTGCCGGGATTTCATGTTCTTCATAGCCGAGTATGCTCTTGAACCGCTCTGAATGATATACCTCACCAGTGGTGAGATTCACATCCCATATGACGTCGTTTGCCCCTTCGACGGCCAGAGCATATCTTTCCTCGCTTCTGCGCAGCGCTTCAGCGGATTTTTCCAGATGTTCCCGGTATTGACGGTTTTCTCTTACCAGCCGTGCCTTCTCAAGAACACGGTTGATGGTGATGACAAGCCCCTCCGCATCCGGGACAGGCTTCATTATGTAGTCCCACGCGCCGAGACGGAGCGAGTCGACGGCTTCCCGAACCGTGCCGGCTCCGGAGATTACGATGACCGGTGTTTCGGGGCTTTTCTCCCGAAGGGCGTCGATCATGGAAAGCCCGTCCATCACCGGCATCCTGAGATCGGCCAGCACCAGGTCGGGCAGTTCACGGTCAAAGGCATCCAGCCCCGCCCGGCCGTTGGCGGCTTCGGCGACCCGATAGCCGAGGTCCTCCAGCAGTGCCCGCAGGTTCAAACGGATCAATTCCTCATCGTCCACAATCAGTAGTTTTGCCGGCTGGATCATTTCTAATCCCTTTGCATTATTCATTATCGGTTTGAACAAGCGCCTTCTCCGGGGACGATATCAATTCATAAGCCGAGGAAAACAGTTTCTCACTTTTTCGTCGTCTCTTATAGCAACTTGGCATCAATCGTCTAGTCGTACTTTGCTATCTGTGCCTCTGGTTTTCCCTTCGTAGAATCTTCGTGCTTGAGTTATGCTTCAAGAATACCGTAATTCATTATAAATGCCATTTTTCCAAGTTCTGGCCTGATGAGCTGTTTGTCAGTGAGAATGACATCAGCACTTGTGATTGAGCGTCCGTAAAAGCAACTCTCTGGACTTTGACTCTTCCATTCGATTTTTCGCTGAACAATGCTTGAGTAATACTTAGGGATATCAAATTTTTGAGAAAAATCCGGACAAATCAAGACCCTGACGACCTGGAACGGAAGTTTTACCGGCCGGATACAGAAAAAAAAGATTTCAATATAAAAGACGCCATCGACCAGGCCCCCGCATTCATTGCGCCGGCCTTCAGATTCCACTCCACAGCGGTTGAACTTGATGTCTATCCGGGGTTGACAGTTTTCGGCTATCCAAAGGAATATGCACAGGTACTCCTCAACATACTGGCCAACGCAAGGGACGCTTTCAAAGCAAGAGAAACAGAAAAACCAAAGGAAATATTAAAACTGAAATGGGATAACGTAGACCTGACGCACGGGTTTATTCTTGTAGAAGATGGTATGGCAAAGACAAATAAATAACGGGAAATTCCTATAAATGCTTTTTTGATGGCTAACTTAAAACGGAAATTTACAAATAGGAGGTTGGATATTCCCCACATCTTTTACGACCCTATGACCGAAAAACCTTTCCGGGAGTACAGGGGTCATTTAACACGGCTTGTCGGAAGGCAGGGATAAAAGATTTCCACTTTCACGACTTGCGGTACACCTTTGCAAGTCAAGCTGTTATGAAAGGCGCGGACCTTGCCAGTTTACAGTAAGTGTTAGGTCATGCAAACCTTACGATGACCATGAGGTACAGCCATCTTTCCAAAGGCGCATGGGTAGCCAACTATACCGTTAACATTCAGAATTTACGATATACTATCAATGTGATTTTCTTGGAATACCCCCAAAGATACCCCTCTGACTTTGTTTTGCATGCGAAATATGCGTGGTCCCCTTTACCGCTCATCCGGAGCTTTCCACGATCGAAACCATGTAATGTCATCTCCAAGATTCTGCCGGAATCAGGTGGAAGTAACACTGGAGCACTTCTTTATTCATCGACAAGCACGCCGTCCACAAGATCCTCCACCACCGCATGAATCTGAAGGTCAAACCATTTCTTGAAAGTCCGGAGATCCCTTTTCTGGGGCCAGTCTTCTTCTCTCGTCCACCAGCCGGCGAGCTGATCCTCGAAGATTAAGATGAAAAATTTCCTGAGAATCCTGTCTCTCTGATCGTCATCTTCAAATTCCGGAATCAGATAGGCGGTGCAATCCTCGTTGATCTCTTCGAGAGACAGATCAGTAGGATCCGGAAGCGATAACAGCCATTCCCTGAACGGCTCCTTTGCCGTTGCTATTACCAGACCTCTGTTGACCATATTTTATCTCCTCCCCGGCATATAGGGTATCACTCCCCGCCGGAATGCCATGTTCCAACAGCTACTTCATCTCAAGGCTTTGCAACAGCCGCAGGTAGTCCCTCCGGCTTTCAATGCGTTCAAGACTCATCGTTCCCCTCTCCGACTTCACTTTGCAGTTCCGCCTCGATCTCCTCGATGGTTGGCAGCGCCGATTTTAGTCTTTCCGGCAGGGCGCGAGTCAGTTCGTAGTCCGAGACCCCAATCGGTTTGTGTATGTCACGCAGGGCATATTCGGCCAGAATTCTGTCTTTGGTCTGGCAGAGAATCAGGCCGATGGTGGGTTGATCGGTTTCGTGTTTCAGCTTGTCATCCACCACGGAACAGTAGAAGTTCATCTTGCCGGCATATTCCGGCTTGAAATCGCCTTTTTTCAACTCGATAACCACAAAACATCTCAGACCCAGATGATAGAACAGCAGATCGATATAAAAGTCTTTGTCGCTGACTTCAAGGTGGTATTGACGCCCGACGAAGGCAAAGCCCTGGCCGAGCTCCAGCAGAAATCTTTCCAGCCTTGCTCGATGGTCTGCTGCATGTACCAGAGGCGTGCAGACAGTTCTTTGACCTTTTCCATCAGCATGGTGTTGTGGCCCCAGGGAATTTTTGCAACAAGTTGCTGCAAATTTGTCGAGAGATCGTTGGGGGCATTTGTGCCACAGGCTGCGGCACTTTTTCGGAATTCGCAGATGATCCAGGCAATTTTGCAACAGGCTGTTGCAAAATTGGAGATGCCCCGTATTCATGGGAAAAACGAATCATGTACCCGATATTCCGTTCGGAGAATCCCTTAACCTCAGGCAGGTCATTCCGTATATCCCGGAAGAGACGAGGGATGACTGCAGCCCCCCATCCTTCCCGTTTCTGTCTTTCCAGAATCATCCGCCCGATATCCCAGTACATAAAAATCATTTCCGCATTGGCGGAGAGAGTGGCATTAATCTGTGCCTGCCGGATCCGGGGCTTGATGTCGCCAAGAAGGCCGGCGTAGTGGGTCAAATCAGTGGTCAATTTTGGACTCCTGATATCGAGACCAGAAACTGCTTTTGCGGCCATGCTGTTTCTGAAGATTATCCTTGTAGGTGGCATGATCCTCAATAGCAAGCCAGTCGGAAACAGACGGTGCAAGCGCGTCGAGTTTGCGTAGGTAGCGAACCCCGTGGGTATAGGTTTTGGTCTGACCGCGGCGCAAGATTGAATCAAGCAGTGCCCGATAGAGCATGGATGCGCACAGATGCCGCCCTGTATTCTCCATGGCCACGGCCAGGGGGAGCAGTCCGCCGTAGTTATCACCGTTAAGCTGATCGGTACGCTTAAACAAATAGGCTTCCGGATCGTCGTTGCGTTCAATTTCCACAAGAAACGCTGCACGACGTTCGAAGTTGGCAATGGCTGGCTTGACATCGCTCCAGGAGGGTTTCTTCTTTTGAGGTTTGGTACATGTCAATTGGCTGCTTTTCTTGCAGTCATGACAATAATCCGTTTCCAGATGTTTTCTTTGCTACAAACGAACTATCGTCGCCATCGTGGATATAGATTCTGCCGGTCAGTGTGTCACCGTCACAAGTAAACTCACCGAAACCGCTGGCCGGATCGTATTCGTCATTGCCTTCCCAAGAGAACTTACAGCTTCCCGACTTGCTCTTGCGGATGTCCATATCTCCGTCAACACAGATGAAGTGCAGCGCCCCTCCGTTCCCTTTAATGCGGATGTAGCCTGGTTCGACAAGGTCGATATCTTCCTTGTCCCATTCTGACATTTCGATGATTTCGTAAGTGCCATCGATGTTCATGCGATTCATAATCCTTCTTGCCAGGAATACCACAACCATCCCGGTCCTGACCGTCCTACCTCGACAGCACCGGATACAGTTCCGGGAAGAACCAGCCGGCGGCATGGATCGGGAAGCCGATCCTGACTTCCCCCTTGGGGGTGTCGGAGACCAGCAGCCCCTCGGCAACCAGTTGAGCCAGCAGGTTGCGGCCGGTCCGCTCTTTCAGCCCGGATGCCTCTATAACCGCTCCCCGTGGCGCTTCGCCCCGCAGCAGGACCTCCTGCAGCATCCTGGCCGCTTCCAGTCGCAGGTTGTCTCCACCTGGAGGGTTGGGGATCATGGCAGTGCCGCGCAACTGCACATAATTTCTGACCCGCTCCACCAGCCCGTCCAGTTGTAACAGGGTGCCCATATATTCCAGCTGGTCGAGGCAGACCTCAAGAAAGAACCGGCAGAATTTTACCAACCCCTCGTTCGACAAATTTCCCCTGCCGTCCAGATCGTTCCTGCGTGACGCATCGGCCCAGGTGAGGGCAGCCTTGTAGTCAACATTTCGGCGGGCCAGCCCCCGGCTTACCGACCAGAGGCCGAAACCATGCACCGGAATCTGGTGCAGGTAGGCTTCGGTGAATAGGCGGGCCACCCTGCCGTTGCCGTCAAGGAAGGGGTGAATCCACATCAGCCGGTGATGGGCCGCTGCCGCCGCCACCAGCTTGGCGGCACCATGATGTTTTTCTGGCGCATAGACCTCGGCAAACCTGGCCATGAAGGCGGGAAGGCTGTCATGCCCCGGTGGTTCATGCTTTCCGACCTTTACAGGTTGTATTCGCAGCTCACCAGGCACAACCCGGCTCTCCCGGCCGGTATCCGGATTGGTCATGACCTGGAACTCTTCCGGCAGCAGCCGGAAAAACTCCCGGTGCAGCGAGCAGAGGAACCCCTGCCCGGCAATGTCGGGGGGCGTTTCCTCCTGCAACCATGCTTCCATCTGCCGCTGTACGGTGATGTGGGCGACACTTTCCAGTTGCAGGTTGCGCTTTGCCGGTTCGGCATCGTACTGCTGCTGCATGGCCCGGACAATGTCGTAAGGGTGGGTGGTGTGCCCTTCGATCAGGTTTGAGTAGTAGCTGTTGACGATACGCAGCAGCTCACGCAGGGTGTGCAGGGTAATGGGGTGCAGTCGGGTGCCGAGCGACGCCGAGCGCTGAATGACCTCCAGAGCCAGATCCTGGAGATCATCGGCCCGTTCCGGAAGCAACGGGGTCATCTGGCTGATTGCGTCGGGCATGGGGATATTCCTTGTTGCCGATATTTCTGCCGGTTACTGCTGACCGTAACACTACAACAGTAGTGAATAAATTGCAAGCAAACTTGCTGATACTTGAGCATTCTTGCCGATTTTACTGCCGGTGGACAAGCGCAGGATTCGATAGGGAGTGTGGGGCACCATGATGTGCGGGGTTGGCGGAAATAGTCTGTTAAATACAACCGCCAAGGCCGCCGATGTTCGGCGATATACTGTTGGGCTGGCCAGAGTTCGCGCTCTTGTGGGCCGATGATGCCGCGGCCGGTGAGAGTCAGAAGAAATCCGGGAGCGTTCGGGTTGACTGCAATCTGTAACGCCTTAGTTCGCGACGCTTTAGTTGCCATACGGTCAGCCTTAGCTGCCGGGCTGATGCTCATTGACCACCACGAGAAGTCACCTCTCCACGTCGCGCCCAGCTTTACAGCGTGGGACTGTTCGTCGCTGCAAACTTGAGCCACTTTCCGGATGGTAAAGATAATACTGATACCCTGCTCGCCGAAAAAGTTGTACCCGTGCCCTCATTCCTTCCCCTCAAGCCATATTGCGGCGCCGTCACCCTCCCCTTCAATAGATTTCCACGTTACGGTTCCAGCCCTGAAGGTGGCCTCGTAAATTTGCGACTATAACTATATATTCATATAGTTATTCGTGATTTATTTGAGATGTTTCAGTTTATATCCGCGCATGCACACTCAGCGTGATTCCGTGCTGGAACCCCTCCGGGCGGAGCAATCCGCCCTGTCCGCATTGCATCAACTCATAACCCGAGAATGTCAGCGTAGCTAATCGAAACCTTCCCCACTGTCAGCTTCATTTTTCTGCCTCTGCTTTTGGCCGCAGCCTTGCGCAGGTCTTGAATCCTTTGAGTATCAACATGCGCGCCAAAAGCCATCTTCACGCGGTATTGGAGGAGGCCCGTGGCCAGATACCTCCTGCCGTCCTCGTTGAGGAGGGTGTTCAGGAGGTACCGGTCGACCTTGCTGTACTCCGGGAACAGGAGAGGCCAATCGGGACACTTCCCTATTTTTCAGAAAATTACACGTGGAAGAGTCCTTATTTTTCTAAGCGTAGAAAAGGAGAGTAATGATTGGTGGAACCTGCAATACATGTCCATAAAAGCCGCGGTCAGAATAGTGCAATGAAAACCATATAGGTACTATTGACACCAATGAAACATAATGAGGACTGAACGGATGTGATGAACGGGACTGGTCGGAGGAGTGGTACCTGCGTCAATATCTGCGTCAGACCATGACCGCAAAAAAGAAGGGACTTAAGCACTACATGCCTAAGTCCCTGTTTTTATTATGGCGGAGCGCATGTGAATCCAATTACCCGCATAACCAATCAATATTTAACGCAAAAACCATTATGGACAACAGTTGCTATACTCAAAGTTATACCAATAAATACGGGGCTATGCATCATATCGAGCCGCATCATCCGGCTATAACTATCTATGAAAACAAGTAGTTAGTCAATCAATAATGCGTCATACGTCATACGCACCAATTCCATCCCGGGCTTTTTTGGATTTCCGTACTTTTATGAGACTCAGTATTCGTCAGGAAACAGCACCGTAGTAACCGACCTGTCCCATTCCGTGATTATCCAAATGGTCGGCAACCCCTCTTTCTTGTAGACCGAGAAAAGCCGTTCACCATTCAGTAAGGCTAATTCGTTGGCAACCCGGTCTTCGTCGCAGACGTCACCCCAGTCTCCTGCCAGGTGCCGTTTCAGTGAGAGCTGTACGTGCCTAGCAAACTCTTCATTGTCGGCTATCAAAACATTAACACCACTGGTCACGGCCAGCTGCCCTGGATTGAATTTCATGATTGACCTCCATCCCGGTCGGCCGCTCGTGCGGAAAACCCTATACTCGTTTTGTTGCCATCACGCTTCATTTGACCGGCAAGTTCGTCTTCTGCGATATCCATGAGTGTTTTGCGGTCGATAGTTGAACGCCCACGATAGGCTTGCAAGCGTACCGCCTTCTCGATTATCAGACGAATCTCGCCGCCGGTCAATCCCAAGTCAGCCAATAGCTCAATCTCAATATCTGGTGCGAGCTGCTTCATCGGTAAGTGACTTCTCCACAGTTCTATCCGCAGATTCCTGTCAGGGGGAGGCAGTTCAAGTTTATAGGTGAACCGTCGGCTAAAGGCTTCGTCCAGCAAGTCGCGGCGGTTGGTGGTTGCTACCAGGATGCCGGAAAAACGTTCCAAGCCTTCTAAAAACAGGTTCTGCATGTTGTTGTTCATCCGGTCAACTGAATTGCTCCCTGCGCCACGGGTTCCAAGGAGCTGATCGGCTTCATTGAGCAGCAGAATAGGGGCAATTCCCAACTCTTTTTGCAGGGTGGCATAATCATCGAATATACGCCGCACATTCTGCTCACTCTCTCCCACCCAACAACTCAACACCCGTGCCGCGTCAATTTTTAGCAAGGGCAGCTTCAATTCACTAGCCAAATATTGAGCGGTCAAAGTTTTTCCGGTACCAGGCGGCCCATAAAGCAGCACGGTACTGCCAGTCGGCGTACCCCAGGCGGCAGGAAGTGCTGCCAACCAACTTTTTCGGATTCGCCTTCCGTGTTGAGATTCGCTGAAGATGAGCGATTGAATAGCCTCCATGACAAGTGCCGGAAGCAGGAGAGAATCCCTAGCTATCTTCGGTTCTTCGATATCAAAGAGCGTGCATGTTCTGACACGGTTTTTTATGTCTTTGGCAGCACCCTTGCCGACATTCTCTCCGAGCAGTGCCTTGATGCCAAACTGGGTCAATCTGACCGATTCACCGAAGGCGCCTTTAGCCCCTTCCACAAGCCGATGTCGCAGCAGTTGACTTTTTTCCCCAAACAAATGTTCCTTCATGCGCTTTCGGCAAACCCGGCCATGGGCAAACAGGTTTGTCACATCAGACGGGTCACTGAAGTCGTAGCGCACATCACCATCACGCAGTCCCAGGAGCCCCATCAGAGTCAGGTGCTGAAATACGCTCAGGGAATATTTTTCCCGCGCCTCTGCTGCCGGGAGTTCACAGGTCGATGCCTGCATTCTCAAGATAATTCTTCTGTACAACCCTTCAGGTTGCACTGTTGCTAAATCGGTTTCCGGGTCAATAACTCGGGAATGTATGCTGTTGTCCTGGCTCATGGTCAACAAATACGCGTAGACGGCATCAAGATAAACGTCATTGGACGTGAACGCGCAACTTGTAAGCTGGCCAGCTCCCATTTCCCGATGGAAAGCATCGCCAAGGTCTATACTCGACTGCAACCAGCAGAACGGGGGCTGGTCGACAAATGCCATCCCCAGCGAATCGCCAAATACTATCCAACCTTGCTCTTTCAACTCGGTAAAGCCATTGAGGAACACGATGGTTTTCTCCTGGTCATAAACCAACTTTTCGATTATTTCATGCCCTTCAACCAAAGGGTCATTTGCCATCTTGGCCCTGAGAATATGGGCAAGAGCACCGATTGCCGGAAAAGATAGTTTTTTCAAACAGACGGGAACCACGCCAACTGAACGGATAACTCTCGTTAGCAGTACCACCTCGTCGGCATAGGTCAACGTAACTTTCCGCTGGTCACTAGTAATTCTTCTCCCACGCAGCCTTAGTTCCGCCAACTCTTCTTCATGTTCACGTTTTGCTCGTTCATGGCGCGAGGCAACACAGATGAGATACTGGAGTAATTCCATGTACTCTCCTTTCTTCGATATTTATTTGTTAAACAAAGTGACTTTGCAGCTGTGGGTGAGGAAAATCGAGGCGACAACTTCTAGAAGTGAAAGCGTGGCAAATCTTGGAACAATGGCCCTACAGCAAACCCCGGCTGACAAATGAAACAAAGGTGTCGCCGATAATGATGTGGTCCAGTACCTTCACACCGAGGAGTTCTCCCACATCCCGTAATCGCCGTGTAATTTCCATATCTTCTCTACTTGGCGTCGGGTCGCCGGTTGGGTGGTTGTGCAGCAGGATAATTGCTGCGGCAGACGACAGGAGTGCGGTTTTAAAAACCTCTCTTGGATGGACTACGCTCTGATTTAAAGAGCCGACGGATACCTCATCAACGCAGCAGATTCGATTTTTACCGTCCAAGTGAATGGTGAAGAAATATTCCTTTGTTTCATGCCGCAAAAAGCTGAAGGTGTTGAAAACCTGCTCCGGGTTGGTGAATCTGGTGAATGGCTTCAAGTATTGATGGTGCTCTTCCTTGATGGCCAACGTTTCATATACCGCCTTGATTTGTTTCAGTTTTATCGTTTTCAGCTTCGCCGGAACCGGCGTATCATCAAACATTTTTTCACCAGTCATGTTCTCTCTCCTTCCGAGTGGCATTTAGAAATCTAAATAGATTTACTCACGAATCCTGTTCAGCAAGAGGCATTCACGCTCGCTATTGTTGCCAAACACATATTTGCACTCGCCATGATTCTTTGCATTTTTGAGATTCTTTTCCAGCCAGTTAAATCGAATCCTTACGTTTGGGTCTTGCTTCCCAGAGGTATCGAGTAATTGCACAGCATCATTATCAATGAATCTCTTGGATCGTGGCGACGGGTCATAACAATAGATCCATCCGTCTTCAGGCCAAAGGCCAAGTATGCAATGCCGGTAATTCCGGCTTG
>Ga0351902_1005_pt1 | contig 90555 bp, 75 predicted proteins | sample BONcelHT113001D5_FD_205828 | JGI IMG/M metagenome (GOLD analysis project Ga0351902, IMG submission 205828) | Enriched cells from coal bed in the Powder River Basin, Montana, United States - BONCAT cells T11 rep1 HSBNCT.T11.300.1.D5 ...
GGTTTCGGGGGAGAGCAGAAGGGCCTGCCGATAGCAGGCTTCGGCTTCCTCGGGTTTCCCTGAATCCCGCAGTACGGCACCGTAATTGACGAGTACTTCGGTGTTTTCCGGGGCGTCGGCCAGAGCGTGCCGGTAGCAGTCGGCGGATTCTTCGATTCTGCCAAGATCGCGAAAAACGGCACCGAGATTGAGACGGGCCTCCGTATAGGCGGGAGCTAGTTTCAGCGCCTGCTGATAACAGTCAGTTGCCTTCTCCGGACAACCCATTTCCAGAAGGACATTGCCAAGGTTGAAATGCACGATTGCCAGGTCGGGTTTCAGGGTGAGGGCTTTACGATAGCTGGTCTCCGCTTCTTTCAACCGGCCCAATTCTTTCAAGGCAATTCCGCGGTTGATGTATGCCTCGGCCAACCGGGGGTTTGCGTCGATAGCTCGATCGAAAGACTGTGACGCTTCATTAAACCGCTTCTGGTTCATCAGGATGTTTCCCAGATTGTAGTGGGCCATGGTGAACGTGCGGTTTACCTCAAGTGCCTTCCGGTAGCTCTTTTCCGCTTCGTCCACTCGTCCCATCTCCCGGAAGACGTTTCCGAGATTGGAATGGGCATCGGCAAAGTTCGGTTTTCGGGCCAGGGCGCGACCGATGAGGGTGGCGGCTGTTGCATAGTCCTGCTGCTGATAGGCAATGACACCGAGGAGGTGGAGAGCTTCCGGATTGTCGGGTTCCAGGTGGAGAATCTGCCGGTAGATACTCTCGGCTGCCGGCAGATTCCCGGTCTGGTGGTGGCGGAGGGCAAAATCCAGGGCACCGGCGATGCTCATTGGCTGCCCGGATCCGGGGGGGGCTGAGGGAGCGCCTTGCGGTGCTGATTGTTTGCCCTTGTTTTTTTTCTTCATGAAATGATACTCCGATTGCTGCTGCCGCAGGACACGAGATGTGGGAAGAAGAGATATCTACTGCAGTACCTGATGAGGGAGAATGCATGGTACTGCTTGCGATTAACCATAATTTTCTACTGTATCCGTGCGGAATTTGCAAGCGTCAAAAATTGTCTGTCAGTTCAAAGTTTCTCTTGAATTTTATCTGAATGACCAAACTCTTCGCATCACGGGAAGGGTTGAAACAGGAAGACGCCATGCCCCTGAAAAAGAGCACCAGATTTATCTTCCTCTACGGATTTATTGCCGTTGCGGCAATATCTCTTACCACGCTGTATTCTCTCGCCGAGATTCGAGGAGATGCACTTCGCCAGGCGATGATGCTGCAGGAGAGCCACATCAAGACGTTCCGGACACTGCTTGAGGGAAAAGGAACTCCTCTTGCGGTGATTGACGGAAAGCTGGTTGCCGGGAAGTACCTGTTGAACGGCAACTTCGAACTTCCGGACAAGGTGAAAGAGATTTTCGGTGGAACGGCCACCATTTTCATGGGCAATGTCAGGGTTTCCACCAATGTGCTCCAAGAGGATGGCAGTCGGGCAATCAACACCCGGCTTGACGGCCCCGTCTATCAGCAGGTCATTGTGAAGGGCGAGTCCTATCGCGGTGAAACCCACATCTTTGGTGTCCCCTATTTTGCCGCCTATGATCCGCTCCGCAACAGCAGGGGCGAAGTTGTCGGGGCCCTCTTCGTCGGGATACAACAGAGCGATTTCCTTGCTACCTACAAAAAAATCAGAACCAATGTCATCTTGATCCATTGTATCCTGATTGGAACCTTCATTCTCCTTACCTACCTGCTTCTCCGCAAACGGAAGAAAACGGAAAAGGCGCTTCGCCAGAGCGAGGAGCAGCTGAAATTAGTCTTGGAGGGAAGCAATGACGCCCTCTGGGATTTGAGGGTACAGAGTAGAGAGCTGACCTTTAACCAGCGATGGGCCGAAATTCTCGACTATAGATCAGAGGATATTCGGAAGGATATCGAGTTCTGGCAAAAACTTGTCCATCCGGACGATCTGCGGGATATCCTGGAGCAGTACCGGGTGAATGTCGAGAATAATGAGTCCCGATTCCGGGCTGAATGCCGACTGATGAGCAGCTCAGGGGAGTGGCGATGGATTCTGCTCAGGGGCCGGTCCGTGGATTGGGATCTGCAGGGGAATCCGACCCGGATAACGGGGACAGCCACCGATATTACCGAGCGCATGATGGCCGATACGAAGCTGCGCCAATCGCACCGCTTGCTGCACACGGTCTTTTCCAGTCTCAATGAGGCTCTGTTTCTTCTGGAAGATGATTCGATGGTTGTTGTCGATTGCAATACCTCTGCCGAAATCATGTTCGGCTACACCCGGGACGAGTTGATAGGTTTCAGTGCTGATGTCCTGCATGTGAATAGTGAGACGGCTGCTACTTTCAATCGTGAGGCGACCTCCTCATACCAGGAAAAAGGGTTTTTTGCCAGCGAGTTCCAGATGAAGCGAAAGAGCGATGAAATTTTTCCGTCCGATCACTTCTGCAATCCGATTCCGGGAGAAGAGAACGAGCCGTTCCTGATTCTCTATGTCGTACGGGACATCACTGAGCGGAAGCGGGCGGAGGCGGATCGATCCCTGCTCGAAGAGCAGTTGCAGCAGGCGCAGAAAATGGAAGCAGTGGGTCAGCTTGCGGGTGGCATTGCTCACGATTTCAACAACATCCTGACGGCTATTATCGGATATGGACACCTGGTCCTGATGAATATGCAGGGTCCTGACCAGTCCCGACATCACGTGGCGCAAATACTGGCGGCTTCGGAACGAGCAGCGGGCTTGACCCAGGGACTCCTCGCCTTCAGCCGGAAGCAGGAGAGCAACCCGCAGCCGGTGGATTTGAACGGGATCGTCAGGAACATGCGGAAATTCCTGGAGAGGATCATCGGCGAAGATATTGAAATGAAGTTAGATTTGGAGCCGGAAGGATTGACCGTCATGGCCGATACCGGTCAGATGGAGCAGGTTCTCATGAATCTGGTGACCAATGCCCGTGATGCAATGCCTGATGGTGGCGTGCTGCATATTACAACCGGTCTTCTGGAGAGCGGGCGGAGTATGCTTGACCGGTCGGACTCTCCGCACCCCTTGCGGTATGGCTATATTTCCGTTACCGATAGCGGTGCCGGCATGAATGAAAAACTACAGGAAAAAATTTATGAGCCCTTCTTCACTACCAAGGAAGTGGGGAGGGGGACCGGACTTGGACTTTCCATAGCGTACGGTATCATCAAGCAGCACAATGGCTACCTCAGTGTCGAGAGTCAGGAATGCAAGGGTACGACTTTCAGGATTCATCTGCCCGTTATCGTGCAGGAAACCCTGGCAGATGAAATCACCAAGCCCTTTTCCCTGCCGTACGGACAGGAAACCATCCTGCTCGCTGAAGACGATGACGAGGTGCGAAACCTCGGCATGTCCCTCCTTGAGGAGTGCGGTCATACGGTGATTACTGCCGAGAACGGAGCGGATGCCGTTGAAAAATTTTCGGCTCAGGCAGATAGTATCTCACTGGTAATTCTTGATGTCGTGATGCCGAAAATGAATGGAAGACAGGCTTTTGAGTCAATACGAGAGATAAGCGCGGCCGTCCGGGTACTTTTCATGAGCGGCTATACGTCGGAGATTGTCTGTGCCAAGGGGGGAATCGGCAACGGGATGGATTTTATGGAGAAACCAATCATTCCGAAGAATTTCCTGCAAAAAGTTCGCGAGATCCTGGACCGGAGTGGAGAGTAGAAAATTAGCAGTCTTGCTAGAGTGATAGTTCGCGTTATTATTAAGAACATTGCTGAAATTGATAACGCAGTCTGTGTCGGTAATTTTTGCTACGATTCATGTGTACCAAGGGGGGGGGGATGCCTTACATCGAGTCGGTTTTAAATTCCGTTGTGGATAAGAATCCCAATGAGCCTGAGTTTCACCAGGCGGTGAGGGAGGTTCTTGAATCATTGCAGCCAGTTTTTCAGCGTTTTCCCCGCTATCAGGAGCAGCGTATTCTGGAACGCATCACGGAACCGGAACGTAGCATTCTCTTTCGAGTGCCATGGGTGGATGACGCCGGTACCATTCGAGTCAACAAAGGGTTCCGTGTGGAATTCAACAGCGCCATCGGCCCCTACAAGGGTGGGCTTCGCTTTCACCCCTCGGTTGACCTCGGGATCCTGAAATTTCTCGGTTTTGAACAGATCTTCAAAAATGCACTGACCACCCTCCCGATGGGAGGCGGCAAAGGCGGATCCGACTTCGATCCAAAGGGAAAGTCGGATAATGAAGTGATGCGCTTCTGTCAATCTTTCATGAACGAGCTGTTCCGTCACATCGGCCACGTGACGGACGTCCCGGCAGGGGATGTCGGCGTCGGAAGTCGGGAGATCGGCTACCTGTTCGGGCAATACAAGAGGCTCAGGAACGAATTCACCGGTGTGCTGACCGGCAAGGCTGTGGGCTGGGGCGGGTCACTGGTCCGGCCGGAGGCCACTGGCTACGGATCCGTTTACTTTGCCGAGGAGATGCTCGCTGTCCGGAATCAGTCGATTGAAGGAAAGATCTGCCTGGTTTCCGGTTCAGGAAACGTCGCCCAGTACACGGTGCAGAAACTCCTGCAGTTGGGGGCAAAGCCCGTTTCCCTCTCCGATTCGAACGGCACCATTTATGATCCGGACGGATTCAGCGCGGAAAAATTTCAGTTTGTCCAGGAACTGAAAAACGTGCGGCGCGGCAGACTAGCCGAATATCAAACGAAATATCCCACGTCGAAGTACCTTGCGGATCAGAACCCCTGGTCGATTCCCTGCGACTGTGCCTTTCCCAGTGCCACGCAGAACGAAATCAACGGCGAAGCAGCCGCCGAACTGGTGAAGAACGGGTGCAATCTGGTCTGCGAAGGGGCCAACATGCCGTGCGACTTTGATGCCGTGTCGATCTTTCAGCGCAACCAGGTGCTCTACGGTCCCGGTAAGGCCGCCAACGCTGGAGGTGTTGCCACCTCCGGTCTTGAAATGGCGCAGAACGCCCAGTTCATGAGTTGGTCGCGTGACGAAGTCGATGTCAAACTGAAGAGTATCATCAAGAACATCCACCAAAGTGCTTACAGCACGGCTGCGGCGTTTGATAGCCCCGGCAATTATCTGATCGGCGCAAATATTGCCGGTTTCCTGAAAGTTGCAAACGCCATGATCGATCAGGGTGTGGTCTAGCAGGCAGATGCGCTGCCAGTGCGGCAGGATAGCAGGACCTGAAGCAGTATCCTTGTCACTGACGTATTTCTCATCGGTGACAAGGATACAGACTTTTCAGGAGGGTCAGGCATGTACACGCACGAGACGATATTTACCACCGGCCTGCCGGGACTCGACACAGTGCTGAAAGGAATTCTGCCTGGTGATAACATTGTCTGGCAGGTGGACGCCATCAGGGATTATCAGCAGCTGGTCGCTCCTTTTGTCGGGGCGGCTCTTGCTGCGGGGCGACGGATGGTGTACTTCCGTTTTGCCAGTCACCCGTCGCTGGTCACGCCGAACAGTGCCGTTACCTTGGTGGAACTTGACCCCAATGCCGGTTTCGAGAATTTTATTTCCCGGATTCACCAGGTTATTGAAAAGTTCGGACGTGGAACTCTCTTCGTCTTTGATTGTCTTTCGGAATTGGCGGCGGACTGGTATTCCGATCAGATGCTCGGGAATTTTTTCGTACTGACCTGTCCCTACCTGTTCGACCTTGAGACGGTAGCGTATTTTGCGATTTTCCGGAATCATCATTCCTCCCATGCCCTGAAGCCGATCTTCGAAACCACCCAGCTGTTTCTCGACGTATACCACTACCAGGGAGTCCACTACATCTACCCCCAGAAGGTTCATCTTCGTTATTCGTCCACCATGAATATGCTTCATGCCTGGCATGGCGAAGAATTTCAACCTGTTACCGCCAGCACTCTGATCAGTTCGATCCTGACTTCGGTCAACTGGGCCGGCCTGGATGCGGAAAACCGGCCGGGGGCCTGGCAAAGGGCCTTCTCCCAAGGGGAAGAGGTTCTGAATCAAGTGAAAGCAGGAGTCTGTAGACCAGAGAGAGAAGAGAAAATGTTCCGGCGCTTGTGCCGTATGATGCTGACTCGCGATCCAGTGATGAAAAGTCTCGTCTGCCGCTATCTGCGGCTGGAAGATATCCTGGAAATTCGTCGACGTATGATCGGGACCGGGCTCATCGGCGGGAAAGCGGTCGGCATGCTTCTGGCCCGCCGTATTGTACAGGCCAATTCAGCGCGCTGTTCCGAACTGCTCGAGTCCCATGATTCCTTTTACGTCGGTTCCGATGTTTTTTTTACCTTCCTGGTGAATAATGGTGTCTGGTGGGTGCGGGAAAAGCAGCGAAATCCGGACACGTTTCTCGAAGGCTCGGAAATTGCGCGTCAGAGAATTCTCACCGGCCGGTTTCCGGACTATATTCTGAAGCAGTTCGACCAGATGTTGAATTATTTCGGCCAGTCACCGATCATTGTTCGATCCAGTTCATTGCTGGAAGACACCTTCGGTACTTCATTTGCCGGAAAGTATGAAAGCGTATTCTGTCCCAATCAGGGGCCGCGAGAACGGCGTCTGGAGGACTTTCTCTCCGCGGTGCGGAGTATCTATGCAAGCAGCATGAGTGAAAAGGCCCTGAGATCCCGGGAGCAAAAGGGGCTGCTGGAGCAGGACGAGCAGATGTCGCTGCTGGTGATGAGAGTCTCGGGGGCGATTCACGGCCGCTATTTCTACCCCCACCTCGCAGGGGTCGGATATTCCTTCAATCCCTTCGTCGGCAACGAAAATAATGATCCGAAGGCAGGGGCCCTGCAGCTGGTCTTCGGCCTGGGCACCCGGGTCGTCGATCATGCCGATGATGAATACACCCGGGTTGTCGCCCTGCATGCCTCGCTTTGTCAGCAAGAGCTGAATTTCGAGGAGCTGCACCACTATGCCCAGCGCAGGGTGGACTATCTCGATCTTGACGCGAACCGTCTCGTGTCGGGGCATTTCCTCGACGTCATTGCCGCAAGTCCTGATCTGCCCGTGCGTTTGTTCGCCTCCCTGGACGGCGGTCCCAATTGGGGCCTGGAGAAGACCAGCCGCCCCAGCTGGGTCTTGACCTTTGAAAAACTGCTCAACGCCACCGGGTTTGTCGAAGACATGAAAGCGTTGCTGCAGGTGCTGCAGGAAGCCTATGCGTACCCGGTTGAGGTGGAGTTCACCCTCAATTTCCTGGATGAAAATGAGTATCGAATCCATGTTGTGCAATGCCGGCCTGTAGCGGCTGAAGGGCAGGATGTGCCTTTCTGCTCAAGAAAAGCTGCAGAAAGCCGAAAGGGATAGAACGGGCTGTATAGGGGAGGTGCAGTATGGAAATACGTTCTTTGGCAAGTCAGGCGCTGCTCGCAAAGGAGCAGCTGGCCCAAACCCTGGTGGACATGGCCGCCGTAAAACAGGCGAATGAAGCACAAAAGCTGGTGGCGGACATGCTTGCCAGGAATGCAGCAAAAGTAGCACCCGCCGAGAATACACAGCAGGGCGGTTTTTCGACGTATGCGTAATCATGTAGTTCTCTAGGTATCGTACGACAGCGTTAGGAAGTCTAAAGAAAAAAACCATACCTGTACACCCGAAGGGGGCCGGCGTCATGTGAGACGTCGGCCCCTTTGTACTGGAATTGAAGTGTGGTGATCGGTGTCGTTGCCGGGAAGTGTCGCTATACTCGTAACGGGTCATACGTTGGAAACGGTAGATATCGAAAAGACCGGATCTGCCGGGACGTCGTGGTGCGCATTTTCGCTGCCGATCAGGCAGCGGTTTCGGGAGGTTGACGTGGAAAGGATATCAATCAGGATGGGAGACATAACCACGCTGGAGGTGGATGCCATTGTGAATGCCGCCAACAGCACGCTCCTGGGAGGGGCCGGGGTGGACGGCATGATTCACTGGGCAGCGGGGAGCGGTCTTCTGGAGGAATGCCGGACGATCGGTTGGTGCCCAACGGGAGAGGCGAGAATAACTGCCGGGTACAATCTTCCGGCCCGCTTCGTGATCCATACGGTGGGGCCGGTCTACGGACTAGACAGGGAAAATGCACCGCGGCTCCTTGCTTCCTGCTACAAAAACTGCCTGGCGCTGGCCGCACAGCGCACTATCCGAACCATTGCCTTTCCCGCCATCAGTTGCGGCGCTTACGGCTACCCGGTGGAAGAGGCGTGCAAAATTGCTCTGGAAACAACTATTTCTTTCCTGGAGAGAAATGTCGTTCCCGAAAAAGTACTCTTCGTCCTCTATTCCTGTCGTGACTATAACGCCTATTGGGAGTATTATGCGACGAAATCGGTGAACGGTTGATTCTTTTACCGCTCTGCGGACGGCTGGGTACTTTGTTCGTATGGAACTGCAGAGGGATTGGGCTAAGAACGGAAGGATTCAGGTTCAGGGTTCTTTCGAAATACATCGGATGGAGCGGATCCGGGAACAAAATCCGCAGTGAGACTGTCAAATATGATAGGAAGTACTAAACGTTCGCTACCGGACGAAGATGCCGAACTCGTCGCTTCGTGCCGTGCGGGGGATCTGAATGCCTTCGAGGCCCTGGTCAAAAAGCACCAGACGCGGATGTTCACCCTGGCCTTTCGGGTTCTCGGGAATCATGAAGATGCCGGCGAGATCGTGCAGGATGCCTTTGTTTCCGCCTACCGGGGATTGGGAAAATTTCGCGGTGACGCAGCCTTTACCACCTGGCTTACGACAATCACTGTCAATCTGGCTCGCAACCGTCTGCAGCAGCTGCTGAGCCGCAAGTCGCGTGAGGTCTGTTCCCTGGATGATCCGATTCCGGGTTGTGGTGAGTGCAGCAGAACCCACGATCCGCCATCTGCCGATCCCTCGGCCCATGAACTGCTGGAGCGGGAAGAAATTCGTCAGAGGGTCCAGGGCTGCATCAACGGCCTCGAGATCGGATTTCGGGAGGCTCTGGTTCTGCGGGATGTGGAAGAGTATTCTTATGGGGAGATCGGAACGATGCTGTGCCTGGCTGAAGGGACTGTCAAGTCTCGCATATCCAGGGCGCGTGAGGCAATCAAGGACTGCCTGAAGAGAGTTGTAGGGGGATTTGATGGACCATGATTCCATACGTCATAAGCTGTCGGCATATCTGGACGGGGCCGTCACTCCTGCTGAGAAGTCGCTGATTGAAAAGCATCTTGAGGAGTGTCGTGACTGTAGAAACTCCCTCCATGAACTGGAACAGACGGTTCTCCATGTCCGGAGCCTGGGGGAGGTGGAGCCGCCCCCCTGGCTGGCGGTCAAGGTCATGGCGCGGGTCAGGGACGAGGCCGGTCGGAAAAAGGGGGTGCTGCGTAACCTGCTGCAGCTGCCGTTGCGCTGGCGAATCCCTGTTGAAGCTGCCGCATTGGTATTTCTCAGCGTAACCGGCTATCTCGTTTACCAGAATGTCTCTTCGGAGATGAAGCAGGTGGTTCCCCAGGTCGGGGTTCTTCGTGAAGAGCCAACGCCATCGGCCCCGCCACCGGCCGCATCCCGGAAAATTCCGGAGGAACCTGCAGCTGTTCCGCAAAAGCCGTCAGCAGCCAGGGAAGAAAAGCAGGACGCGGAATCGGCCCCCCTAAGCCTTCCGACCGAGGAAGCATATCCCGATTCACGTCAGGAAGAACTTGAACCGATCCTACCGTCTCCGGAAGAGGCTCCTTTCATGGCCGAGGGCAAAGGGCTGCACGATTTCCAGCTGCAGGAGAGGGGTGCTGTCAAATCAATATCTCCACCAGCTGATTTTTCTCGTGCGGAAAAGGAGCGCACGGCTCCTTCCGGGATGGCGCGGAGTAAGGCTCTTCCCGCGACCGAGGTGGAGGCGCTGCGACTCGAAATACTTGTTGCCGATGCTGATTCTGGAACGCAGGAAATAGAACGTGTGACAACTCGCTACGGTGGGGTACTCCTGCGCAGGGACGTTCTTTCGGTGAATGCAGGGATTCTAGTAGTTCGGCTGCAGCGGAAGGCGGTTCAAGGGTACATCGAACTGCTGAAGAAGCTGGGAGATGTGCGGGGGACGGTTTCGGTGGCCCCGGAGGGTACTGATACGGTTGAGATATATCTTGCGGTGACTACCGGCAGGTAGTAGCCGGCCACTACCTTGGCAGGCGAGCGGAGACCGGCTATCGAGGAGGTGCGCCATCGTGCAGGCGCACACCATCGCTGACGCTTCAGAGGTACTTGATGTCGATGATTTCGTACTCTTTCAGGCCGGAGGGTACCTTTACCCGGACCGTATCATCCAGACGGTGACCAATCAACGCCTTTCCCACCGGGGATGTGCATGACATCATGCCCAGCTTGATGTCCGCCTCGTCTTCTCCCACAATCCGGTAGGTAACTTCCTCATCCGTCATGGTGTCGTACAGGGTCACCGTGGCACCAAAAACCACTTTGTCCGGCTTCAGGTTGGATAGATCAACCACGTAGGCGCGGGCCAGTTTATCTTTGAGTTCCTGGATTCGGCCTTCAATAAATCCCTGCCGGTGCTTGGCCGCATCATACTCCGCATTTTCCGAAAGATCTCCGTGGGCACGTGCTTCTGCAATATCCTGAATGACTTTCGGGCGATCTTCCCGGATGCGGCGTTTTAATTCATCCTGCAGGGCTTCGAAGCTCTCCCTGGTCATAGGTACTGAATGGGACATTGTGGTGCATTCCTCCTGGTACGGTGTTACGGCAGTGCGGTGGCTGTCTGCCGGGTGCGTGGCGCCCTGTTGCGACTTTCGAACGTATCGTGCGACGAGTTTCCCGCGCCGGTCGCCGGTCTTTCAGGCGCAGTTTCGTATCATGCAAAATGTGAGGGGCAGCCGAACAGGCCGCCCCATGTATGGTGTGTCAGGTATTTTTGAAATACTGCCGGCCGTTAGAGATACTCCTGCAGAGGTTTCGCGTCAAGCTCCTTGCTAAGCATGGCCAGGATTCCGTCAACAGCTGCCTTGGCTCCGGAGGTGGTTGTGAAATAGGCGATGTTGTTGACCAGGGCATTCCTGCGGATGGAGAAGGAGTCGGCAACCGCCTGCGCCCCCTGCGTGGTATTGATCACCATGCAGATCTCGTTGTTTTTTATCGAATCAACGATATGGGGTCGACCTTCAACGACCTTGTTTACCACCTTGACCGGGATACCCTTTTCCTGCAGGTATGAAGCGGTTCCACGGGTGGCAACCAGTTCGAAACCATTATCATACAGTTTTTTCGCAGGACTGACAATATGTTTCTTGTCGCTGTCACGCACGCTGAGGAACACCGATCCCGACAGGGGCAGCCTGACACCGGCACCCAGTTGCGCCTTGGCAAAGGCGCGGGCAAAATCGACGTCGATTCCCATAACCTCTCCGGTCGACTTCATCTCCGGGCCGAGGATAGTGTCCACACCGGGAAACTTGACGAATGGAAATACCGATTCCTTGACCGCGATGTGTTTCGGTTCTATCTCCGTTTCGATCCCCAGCTCTTTCAGTGTTTTGCCCGCCATGATGCGAGCAGCCAGTTTTGCCAGGGGGCGGCCGGTGGCCTTTGAGACAAAGGGGACGGTACGCGATGCCCGCGGGTTTACTTCCAGGATGAATATCTCGCCATCCCTGACCGCAAACTGTACGTTCATGAGACCCTTGACCCCGAGTTCCAGGGCCATGAGTTTTGTCTGGCGCTTGATTTCATCACTCGTTTCACGGGAAATCGAATAGGGGGGCAGCGAGCAGGCCGAATCTCCGGAATGGATACCGGCTTCTTCAATATGCTCCATGATCCCGCCAATGACTACATCGTGACCGTCACAGAGGGCGTCCACATCGATCTCGATCGCCTCATCGAGAAACTTGTCGATCAGGATCGGGTGCTCGGGAGATGCCTGGACAGCGGTGTGCATGTAGCGGCGCAGTCCGTCCACATCATAGACGATTTCCATGGCTCGACCACCGAGAACATAGGAGGGGCGGACAACGACCGGATAGCCGATCCGATCCGCGATCTTTTCCGACTCTTCGAAGGAGCGTGCGATTCCGTTTTCCGGCTGCCGCAGGTGAAGCTTGTGGAGCATGACCTGGAAGCGTTCCCGGTCTTCCGCCCGGTCGATGGCGTCGGGGGACGTTCCGATAATGGGTACTCCGGCTTTTTCCAGGGCGACCGCCAGTTTGAGGGGCGTCTGCCCGCCGAATTGGACAATGACCCCGTACGGCTTCTCTATATCAACGATATTGAGGACATCCTCGTAGGTGAGCGGCTCGAAATAGAGGCGGTCCGAGGTGTCATAATCGGTTGAGACCGTTTCCGGGTTGCAATTGACCATGATTGTTTCATAACCGTCTTCGGCCAGGGCGAATACCCCGTGCACGCAGCAGTAATCGAACTCGATGCCTTGGCCGATACGGTTCGGTCCCCCGCCGAGAATCATTATTTTCTTCCGCTCGGTGGGCTCTGCTTCACACTCTTCTTCATAGGTGGAGTAGAGATAGGGGGTGTAGGCAACGAATTCGGCCGCACAGGTGTCGACCCGCTTGAAGACCGGCACAATGTTCAGCGCGAGTCGCGTGGCGCGGATATTCTTCTCCGTAGTACCCCAAAGCCCGGCGATAAACCGATCGGAAAAGCCGTATTCCTTGGCGTCTTTCAGAACATCCCGCAGTTCCGGCACATTCTTTTCATAGAGCTGGCGGGCCGCTTTAAGCTCGTCTTCCATCTCGATCATCTGCCGGATGTTGGTAAGGAACCAGGGATCGATACCGGTAAGCGCGTACAGTTCCGCCACCTTCATGCCACTGCGGAATGCGTCGCCCAAGTACCAGACACGTTCCCAGTTTGGAGTCCGCAGTTTTTCCATCAGTGTGGCCTGCTCAGTGGCGGTCAGGGCGCGACGGGTCTCTTCGGTCAGGTCGAAGAAACGGGATTCCAGTCCGGAGGAGCCAATCTCCAGGGAACGCAGTGCCTTTTGGAAGGATTCCTTGAAGGTGCGGCCGATGGCCATGACTTCGCCGACCGACTTCATCTGGGTGGTCAGGGTTGCATCGGCGGCCGGAAATTTTTCGAAGGTGAAGCGCGGGATCTTTGTTACCACATAGTCGATGGTCGGCTCGAAACAGGCCGGCGTCTCACGGGTAATATCGTTCCTGATTTCGTCCAGATAGTAGCCGACCGCCAGCTTGGCGGCAATCTTGGCAATCGGGAATCCGGTTGCTTTTGATGCCAGGGCCGAGCTGCGGGATACGCGGGGATTCATCTCGATGACCGCCAGCCTGCCGTCGCGAGGATTGATGGAGAATTGGATGTTGGATCCGCCGGTATCGACACCGATTTCCCGGATAATCTTCATGGATGCGTCGCGAAGAATCTGATATTCCTTGTCAGTCAGGGTCTGGGCCGGGGCAACGGTGATCGAGTCACCGGTGTGCACACCCATGGGGTCGAGATTTTCAATGGAACAGATGATGACCACGTTGTCCTTGGTGTCACGCATCACTTCCAGTTCGTACTCTTTCCAGCCGATGACCGATTCTTCCACCAGGATCTCGTCCGTGGGTGAGGCATCGATCCCTGCCAGGGCCATTTTCTCGTACTCTTCCACATTATAGGCGATACCGCCGCCGGTTCCACCGAGGGTGAAGGACGGACGGATAATGGCCGGGAAGCCGATTTCGCGAATGATCTCCATTGCCTCGGCGAGATTATGGGCCAGGCCGGAATTTGGAACCTCCAGGCCGATCTTTTTCATCGCTTCCTTGAACAGGGTGCGATCTTCGGCTTTTTTGATCGCCGGGAGTTTGGCGCCGATCAATTCCACTCCGTATTTTTCCAGGACGCCGTTTTCGGCCACCGCCACGGCGGTGTTGAGGGCCGTCTGGCCTCCCAGGGTCGGCAGCAGTGCATCGGGGCGCTCTTTGGCGATGATTTTTTCCAGGAACTCCGGGGTGACCGGCTCCACATAGGTCCGATCGGCAAAGTCGGGGTCAGTCATGATGGTGGCCGGGTTGCTGTTGAGGAGCACCACCTCGTAGCCCTCTTCCTTCAGTGCCTTGCAGGCCTGCGTCCCGGAATAATCGAATTCGCATGCCTGGCCGATAATGATCGGACCGGCACCGATAATGAGGATCTTTTTGATATCAGTTCTCTTCGGCATTGATTCTCCTTAGTAAGTTAGAAATCATTTTCTGCGTTATTTTAGGCAGAAAATGATTTCGTTAACGCACTTATCCTGTTTATCAGGGCTAGGTATATCTATGGTAACTCGGGGGAGACTCAGGCGTCCTGTTCTCCGGATACGTTGTCAGCGAAAGATGAAATAGGCGGCCCCGCCCAGGCACAGACCGGCCCACAGATAGTCAAGCTTGAGCGGTTCTCCCATATAAAGGACGGCAAAGGGCACAAAAACGGCAAGGGTTATCACTTCCTGCAGAATCTTCAATTGCCCCAGGCTGAAAACATTGTAGCCCATCCTGTTTGCCGGAACCTGGATCAGGTATTCGAAGAAGGCGATCCCCCAGCTGGCGAGCACCGCCAGAAACCAGGGTGTGGTTCGCAGATCCCTCAGGTGCGCGTACCAGGCGAAGGTCATGAAAACATTGGAGAGGAGCAGGAGGAAAACGGTCCTCATTCCTGTACCCAGCCATTTTCCAGTCCGGATTCATCCAGAGCCGCCACCGCTTCGGCATATTCCCCATCGGTAATCTTCCGCTGGAGGCCGGGAGTTTTTTCCGCTTCGTACGCGGGGAAATACTGGTTCATGAGGGCCAGGTGAGTCTCTGTGCCCAGGGTTTCGGCGATCCACTGCAGCGTTGCCCGGCTGCCGGCTGCCCGCTCCGGCAGGACCAGGTGCCGGATGATCAGGCCCCGGCGGGCGATGCCCTCGTCATCGAGGCTCAGCTGGCCCACCTGACGGTACATCTCCCGGACTGCGGCGCGGTTGATGTCGCGGTAGCCGGGGGCCGAAGAAAAGCGGACCGCCGGCTCCTCGTCCGAATACTTCATGTCAGGCAGGTAGATATCCACGATCCCCTCGAGGAGCGCAAGGGCCGCCAGCGTCTCGTAGCCGTTGGAGTTCCAGACCAGCGGCAGTCGGAAGCCCCTCGGGATGGCGAGCCAGAGGGCTGCCAGAATCTGGGGCAGGTAGTGTCCGGGGGTGACGAGGTTGATATTGTGCGCGCCAAGTCTCTGGAGCTTCAGCATCTTGTCTGTCAGACCGCTGGTGCTCAGCTCTTCCCCATTGCCCAGCTGACTGATCGGAAAGTTCTGGCAGAAACGGCAGCGCAGCGTACACCAGGAGAAGAAAATCGTCCCCGATCCGCGAGTTCCCGAGATAGGTGGCTCTTCTCCCCGATGAAGGGCGGCAGAGGCAATCTTCGGTTTCAGCTCGGCCCGGCAGAAGCCGGTTTCACCGCTGATTCGGTCAACCCGGCACTGATGGGGGCAGAGGTCGCAACTGCGAAGCCGGGCGTACGCCGCTCGAACTCGTTCGCGGAGCTCCCCTGATTGAAAAAGATCACTGTAGCGCATGCAATACCTATTGGATTACCAGGGCAAAAAAATTATACTCTTACCCCTTAATCCTTACCCCTTACCCCGTATCTCTAGTTCACGCCTTTTTCCATTTCTCCATCATCTCCACGAACCGCCCGAACAGGTACTGGGAATCATGGGGTCCTGGAGAAGCCTCGGGATGGTGCTGAACGGAGAAGATCGGCAGTTCCTTGTGGCGCATTCCTTCTACGGTCATATCGTTGAGATTCTCGTGGGCCAGTTCGCAGGTCTGGGAAAGCGACGCAATGTCCACGGAAAAGCCGTGGTTCTGGGCGGTGATTTCGACGGTGCCGGTGGCCAGGTCCATGACCGGGAGATTCGAACCGTGGTTGCCGAATTTCAGCTTGACGGTTCGGCCGCCGAGGGCCAGGCCGAGGAGCTGGTGACCGAGACAGATGCCGAAGATCGGGATTTTACCGACCAGTTGTTTAATGTTGGCGATAACCTCGGTCATTGGTTCGGGGTCACCGGGTCCGTTGGAGAGGAAGATGCCGTCTGGGTTCAGGGCAAGCGCTTCCTCGGCCGGGAACGTGGCCGGAACAACTGTCACATTGCAGCCCGCGGAGACGAGGCAGCGGAGGATGTTGTACTTGATGCCGAAGTCGTAGGCGACAACTTTATAGGGGCGCTCTTTGCCGGAAAAGTCGCCATAGCCCGTGCCCAGATCCCAGAGACCCTCCGACCACTGGTAGGGTTTGTCACTGCTTACCCCGCTTGCCAGGTCGAGACCTGCCATGCTGGGAACCGCGCGGACTTTCCTGAGGAGGCTGGCATGGTCGGTGTCGATGGTGGAAATGATGCCGTTTTGTGCCCCGTTGTCGCGTAGATGGCGGGTCAGCGCGCGGGTGTCGAGTCCCTGGATGCCCACCACGCCGTTTTCCCGCAGGTAGGCGCCGAGGCTCATGGTGGCTCTCCAGTTGGAATACTCTTCGATGTATTCCTTGACGATGAAGCCGGAAAGATAGAGCTTGCTGCTCTCAATGTCTTCCGGGTTGACACCCGTATTGCCGATCTGGGGGTAGGTCATGGTGACCATCTGCCCCTTGTAGGAAGGGTCGGTCAGTACTTCCTGGTACCCTGACATGGCGGTATTAAAAACCACCTCGCCGGTTGCTTCTCCGGTGGCTCCAAATGATTTTCCTTGAAAAATACGGCCGTCGGCGAGCGCGAGAACTGCTTTCATGTATATCTCCCTGCTGGTTGGTGTGTCACGGTTGGAGCGCAGCACGCAGCGCCCCGATGAAATTACTGGTTTGTATGGACAATTTTTCCGCCGACAATGGTGTAGGCTGCCTGCCCCTTCATCGCAACTCCGATAAAGGGTGAGTTCTTCGATTTGCTGGCAATTCTGGTTTCCTCAACCGTCCACTCCCGGTCAGGGGCGATGATCGTGATGTCGGCGATAGCCCCGGGTTCGAGGGTCCCACGGTTGAGCCCCAGAATCCGGGCCGGATTCGAGGAAAGCTTGCCAACAAGGGCATTCAGATCGAGGACCTTATCTCTCACGAGGATTAAAGAGAGTGAAAGTGCGGTTTCGAGGCCGATGATGCCGTTGGAGGCCAAGGCGAATTCCACATCCTTTTCGTCACTGTGGTGAGGAGCGTGATCAGTGGCGATCGCATCGATCGTCCCGTCGGCAAGGCCCGCCTTGATGGCGGCCACATCGTCACTGGTTCGGAGTGGTGGGTTCATCTTCGCGTTGGTAGTATAGCCCCTGACCGCGTCTTCGGTAAGGGTAAAATAATGGGGAGCCGTTTCGCAAGTTACCTTGACCCCACGTGCCTTGGCGTCGCGTATGATCTGGACCGCACCTTTGGTTGAGACATGGGCAATGTGAATCGGTGAGTTGCTGAATTCGGCGAGATAGACATCCCGTGCGGTCGCGGCATCTTCGGCAACCCAGGGAATTCCCTTGAGACCCAGTTCGGTAGCGGTGAAGCCATCATTCATCAAGCCGTCTCCGGAAAGGCCCAGATCCTCGGAATGTGAGATAAGGGGTATCTCCATTCCCTTGGCGTATTCCAGCGCCCGGCGCATGAGTTCGGGATTGGTGAGGGGGCGTCCATCGTCGGAAACTGCCACACAGCCGGCTTCTTTCAAGTCGCCCATTTCCGCCAGTTTTTCACCCTTGCTGCCCTGGGTAATACAGCCGACAGGGAAGACATTCACCCGGCCCTCGGCTTTTGCCTTGGTAATGATGTACGTGGTAACGGCCTTATTATCGTTCACCGGATTGGTGTTGGGCATGCAGGCAACGGAGGTGAATCCGCCGGCTGCTGCTGCCCTGGTTCCGGTTACGATGTCTTCTTTGTACTCCTGTCCCGGGTCGCGAAGATGGACATGCATGTCGATCAGTCCCGGGGTGACGATAAGTCCGGTGGCATCGATGAACTCGCCGGATTTGCCGGCAACGAGTTTCTTGCCGATTTCTTTTATTTTGCCGTTCTCGATCCGGAGGTCGAGCTTCTCGTCAATCTGCTGGGTCGGGTCGATAACACGACCACCCTTTATTAAAAGATCCATTTGGCACCTCGTGGTTGGAAGTTCAGTGTTCAAAGTTCAAGGTTCAAAGTTCAAAGTTCAATGTTTAACTATAGAGGCAGAGATTGAGTTTCGGTTGAGAGTACAACCTTGAACCTCGAACATTGAACGTTGAACTCGCTTTTATTCCGTCGGTCCGCCGCCACTTACATGATAGAGCATCGACATTCGGACCGCCACACCGTTTTCCACCTGCTCGAGGATGACGGAGTTGCTGCCGTCGGCCACATCGGAACAGATCTCCACCCCCCGGTTCATGGGCCCGGGGTGCATGACCAGAACACCCGGTTTGGCCATCTTTACCAGTTCCTCGGACAGCCCGAAGTAACGGGAGTATTCCCGCATGGTGGGAAGCAGGGCCTTGCCCTGTCTTTCCAGTTGGATGCGGAGCATCATGATAACATCGGCACCTTCCACCGCTTCCTTCATCCTGCTGCAGACGGTGAGATTGCCGAGGCGTTCCACACCGGGGGGGATCAGGGTTGGCGGTCCGGCCAGGAATACCTCGGCGCCCATCTTGCTCAGTCCGTAAATGTTGGAGCGTGCGACCCGGCTGTGGGTGATGTCGCCGACGATGGCAACCTTGAGTCCTTTCAGGGTTCCCAGCTTCTCACGTATGGTCATCATGTCGAGCAGTGCCTGGGAGGGGTGCTCGTGAGAGCCGTCTCCGGCATTGATGACCGAGTAGGAAACGCGCTTTGCCAGGTAATGGTGGGCTCCGGAGATTGCATGGCGCATGACGATGATGTCCGGCTTCATGGCTTCGATGTTTCGGGCCGTGTCCGAGAGGGTTTCCCCTTTCTGAACCGCACTGGTGGAGGCTGAGATGTTGAGGGTGTCGGCCGAGAGTCGTTTGGCCGCGATCTCAAAAGAAGTGCGGGTGCGGGTGGACGGCTCGAAGAACAGGTTCACGACCGTTTTGCCGCGCAGGGTCGGAACCTTCTTGATCTCCCGCTTGCTGATCTCTTTCATGTTGTCGGCGGTGTTGAGAAGCAGCTCAATCTCTTCCGCCGTCAGATCCTGCAGTCCCAGGATGTCTTTATGTTTGAATGCCATGGGTGCCCCTCCAGATAATAATGAAAAATCAGGGTTTTTCCAGTACTACTTCGACCGGGTGATTGGCCTCGTCGAATTTTACCAGGATATTCTCTTTGCTGCTGGTGGGGACATTGCGGCCGACGAAGTCGGCGCGGATCGGCAACTCCCGATGGCCACGGTCGACAAGAACCGCGAGTTGAATGCATTGGGGTCTGCCATGGTCCATCATGGCGTCCATGGCGGCCCGTATGGTTCTGCCGGTGAAAAGCACATCGTCCACCAGGACAACCTTCTTTCCTGCGATGCTGAAGGGGATATCGGTTTTTCCGACCGGGAGATGGGCGGCCTGGCTCTTGATGTCGTCCCGGTACAGGGTTATGTCCACCGAGCCGACCGGGATCATGACTCCTTCGATCTCCTCCAGGAGGGCGGCCAGTTCAAAAGCCAGATAATCCCCACCGGTCCGGATTCCTATCAGCACCAGGTCGGAAATTCCCTTGTTCCGTTCCAATACCTCGTGAGCAATGCGGGTGAGCGCCCGTTTGACGCCGACTCCGTCAAGGATGACGGTTGCTTCTTTATTCACTTCAAACCTCCTTGTGCAGTCCTTTGAAGTACGGTTCCGGGCAGCTTGTCCGGGGTGGCGGCGGCGCAAAAAAAGCCTTTCCGCAAGTGGGCGGAAAGGCTTTTGGCTGGTCAATGTGATCGGATTGCTGCATGCCCCCACCTTTGTTAACCTCACAGGGTTAGATTAAAAGGCCGGTCGGTAAATTTCCCTAACACTAGCACCATCTCTCGAGTCCGTCAAGGAAGAAAATGGTGCGGTCAGCTGCCCTCGTTTTCTCGTTCGAGCAGTGCCACATTCTCCACATGGGGAGTCTGGGGAAACATGTCCACCGGCTGAATTTCGAGGGTCCGGTACCCCAACCCTTTGAGGGTGTGGAGATCACGGGCCAGGGTGGTCGGAGAGCAGGAAACGTAGATGATTCGCTTGGGCTTCAAACGTGAACAGCTCCGCAACACCTCTTCGTCGCACCCTTTGCGGGGCGGATTCAAGACAACGATGTCCGCCTCGGTTTTTTCCTCACTGAAGCCTGCCAGCAGTTCTGCCGCGTCTCCTGCTTCAAATTGACAGTTTCGGATGCCGTTCAGGCGGGCGTTTTTGGCGGCATCTGCCACGGCGGCTTCGGCCAATTCGAAGCCGACTATTTCGCGAGCGCTGTCGGCGAGAAAAAGAGATATGCCGCCAATTCCACAGTAGACGTCCACAACCGATTCCCTGCCGGTGAGGGCGGCCCATTTTTTTACCTGCTGATAGATGGTTTGGGCGCCATCGTTGCTTACCTGGAAAAACGAACGGGGGGAGATGGAAAAGCGGATATCTCCGAGTTTTTCGGTGAGGGTCTGCTGTTTCGTGACAAAGAATTCCCGGTCTCCCATGATAACATTGCCGGTCGAGGTGTTTACATTCTGCGCGACAACCGTCACTTCAGGAACCGCCTTTTGCAGATGCTTTGCCAAGTGGTGGATTTCGTTGAAGCTGCGCTCACTCGTTACAAGAACAACCATGGCACGGTTTTCGTGCTCTGAGACACGGACAACCAGGTACCGCAGCAAGCCGTTCTCGGTTTTGGGACTGTAGATCGGTATCTTCCCCTTGCGAATGCCTTCCCTGGTTGCTTCTACAATGCGGTTGATGAGCGGATGGTGGAGTTGGCAGTCCCCCAAGTCGATGACTTGGTGGGTGTTGCGCAGGTAGATGCCGATTTTTGGCTCGGCGAACTTTCCTGAGATTACCAGCTTTGCCCTGGTTCGATAGGAAAGAGGTTTATTCGAAGGAAGCACCGGGTTGATTTTCGTCTCCCTGAGTGACGGGTAGTTTCTGACTACTCCGTCTACCAAGCCCTTTTTCCAGTCCAGTTGCGCCTGGTATTTCATCTGGATAAGCGGGCAGCCGTCGCAAGAAGCCGCCTTTGCGCAAGGGGACTCCGCCAGGCGCTCTGGTGAACTGCGAAAGATTTTAAAGGTATCGGCAAAGGTGTCGCGCTGACCGGAAAAGGTGATGCGAGCACGAACCTGTTCCCCCGGGAGTGCTCCGTTTACACGGATTCTGATTCCATCGTGGTCTGCGATGCCATAGCCATCTTCATCGAGGCTGATAATGGAAAGATCGAGTGCTTGACCTTTCACCAAGTGCTTTTTCGTGGACTTCGGAATTTGATCGGTTTTTTTTCTGTTCATTTTTTTACTAGAAAACAATTGGCGATATTTGTCAATTTTTCTTTGTATGGGGTACGGGTATTTTTGTGAAAGGCCTGCGGTTGGCCGCTCCGAGCTCCCGTTATCATGACATTGGAGAATGTCTGCCCCTATTTTAACCAGAAACAGGATAAATCAGGCACCACAATGGGATAAGGAAAAGCCTTGACACCCGTTATCGCTTGTCTTATCATGACTTTTCACTTTGCGGGCCTATAGCTCAGCTGGCTAGAGCCACCGGCTCATAACCGGTAGGTCCCAGGTTCGAATCCTGGTGGGCCCACCACCTGATCCATAGGATGATTGGGAATGCCTGTACGGTGCCAAGGTATCCAGAAAATATATCCAACAGTGGAGAAAAGAGTGCAACCTTCCGAGATTGCACTCTTTTCTTTTGGCTGGGAAAATGAAACCCAGAGTATTCGACATTATTGAAATAATTGATACTATTGCCCCATTTCAGCTGGCTGAGGAATGGGATAATGTAGGGTTGCAGGTGGGGGACCCATCGGCCCAGGTTTCGAGAATCATGGTTTCTCTCGATGCCGACGCCGAGGCGATCGATGCCGCAGTTGCACACCAGTGCCAGCTTCTTCTGACCCACCACCCGCTCATTTTCCGTCCCTTGCAGACAATCAACCTCTCAGACCCTTCCGGGGCCCTAATCGGAAAAGCGTTACGTACTTCTCTCAACATTGTTTCCCTGCATACAAATTTTGACATAGCCGAGGGCGGTGTAAATGATCTCCTGGCAGACAAGCTCGGGGTTGTTTCCACGGTTCCGCTTTCCGTTATGTATTCTGATACGCTGGTGAAGCTCGCCGTCTTTGTTCCGAAAGGCTACGAAGAAAAGGTTTCGCTGGCCCTGTTCCAATGCAGTGGGATTATCGGCAGGTATAGCGAGTGTTCTTTTCGGGTTGAAGGTATCGGTACCTTTACGCCCCATGAAGGAGCCTTGCCCTTCATCGGCTCAATCGGAACGCGCGAATACGCGGAAGAAACGAGGATCGAGGTGCTGCTCCGCAAGGCGGATGTAGAGAGGGCGCTTGCGGCACTATCGGCTGCCCATCCTTACGAGGAACCGGCCGTGGATCTGTATCCGCTGTTGAACAATGGCGTACGGAAGGGGCTTGGCAGGATCGGGATGTTGAAACAGCCCCTTTCCCTGGAACAGTTTGTTTCCCGTATCAAAGAAGAGTTTGCCGTGGAAGGTTTGCGGTTTGTAGGTGATGGAGATCGGATGCTGGGAAAAGTTGCCCTTTGTGGGGGCAGCGGTTCCTCCCTGCTGAGGGAAGCATATTCGCAGGGCGCCGATGTGTTGGTTACCGGGGATGTGAAATACCATGAGGCGCGCGAGGCCCAGGCATTGGGTGTGGCGCTGGTTGATCTGGGGCATTTTGCCTCGGAACTTCCCATGGTGGAAGGATTGGTTTCCCGGTTGGAAAGCGAGTTGTGCGCACGAGGTTTTGTCGCGGAACTCATGGCGTGTACAGGTGAAAAGGACCCGTTTCGGTACTGCTGAACTGGTGGTGAAGTACCACCAGGGAACGGACCGCAACAGTGAGACAGGAGGCAAATTTTGGGTAAGAACGTGAGAATTCTGGCGCAACTGCAGGAGATCGATCTCAAGATTGATTCTTCGCGCGGAGAAACGCTGGTTTTGAAGAGCGAAATTGACACTCTGCAGGCCAAGGCGGAAGAAAAAAAGCTGGAAATTGCTCAGCAAAAGACGGAGCTGTGTGCTGTTGAAGCAGAAAAAAAGATTCTGGAAGAGAATCTGGCCACGGAGTCGGACTCCATTGCCCGCTCCGAGGAACGTTTGCGGGAGATCAAGACCCAGAAGGAATACCAGGCTGTATCCAAGGAAATTGCCGCGGCAAAAAAAGTGAAGGCCGATCTCGAGGACCAGGTTCTGCAGAAGATCACCCGTAGCGATGAGCTGAATGCCATCGTTGCCGAGAAGGAAAGCAATCTGCAGGAATTCGAGGCGAATGCGTCCGCGCGCAAGAGTGAGCTCCAGGCCAGAATCGACCAGCTGGAGGCGGCCGCTTCTGAAGTCAGAGCGGCACGTGATGAAACTGCCAAAAGTGTTTTACCTTCCTTGATGAAACGTTACGAGACTCTACGCGAAAAGCGCCAGGGTGTTGCAATTGCCGAAGCAAAAGGCGGTTCCTGCCTGGGCTGCAACATGAATCTTCCTCCGCAGCTTTACAATAGCCTCTTCAAGGAAGATACCTACATCACCTGCCCGCATTGCCAACGGCTGCTCTTCATGCGCAATGCCGGTGGAGATGTTGCCGAATAAATAGTTTTCATCCGGAAACGGTTCTTTTCCGCCCTGGCTGTGTCAATCCGCGGGCTTACTTGTGCGGCGTACCTGTGTACGCCTCCGCGCAATCCCTTGATTTTCTTGCCAGGACGCAAAATGCCTCGTTTCCGAATTGAAAACTAATAGTTTCACATCCGGAGTTTCCGGATGGAAACTAAATAAAGGTTTTGGTCGAAGCAGTCCAGATGGCCGCTGCCCGCCGAAGCATTAGCGATGGCGGGGAGAGGAAAGTCCGGGCTCCGCAGGGCATGGTGCTGGATAACGTCCAGCGGGGGTGACTCCAGGGAAAGTGCCACAGAGAGAAGACCGCCCGCCGGAGCTTTAGCGAAGGCGGGTAAGGGTGAAAGGGTGAGGTAAGAGCTCACCAGGTCCGGTGGTGACATCGGATGCTCGGTAAACCCCACCAGGAGCAAGGCCAAATAGGGGAGCGCTAAGGACGGCCCGTCCATGCTTCCGGGTTGGCTGCTTGATGCCGTCGGTAACGGCGGCACTAGAGGAATGGTCATCACCTGTCGCCGGGTAACTTGCGATGGGAACAGAACCCGGCTTATGGTCTGCTTCGGCCAAACAAGTTTTTGCAGGATTTTTTTGCAGGGAGATTTTTTGACGGATCAGGAAATGTGGGATCGTGCCGTAACTCTGGCAAGGGTCGAGTATCAGGCCCTTTCCGAGTCGGTAAAGGCCCAGCTGCAGACGATCGGCGCAGCCATGCGGCAGCATAAGCGCGAAATGTATTCCCTTGCGGGGGGCTCGGCCGTTGTTGCGACCTGTGTTGACTGTGGAGGGCTCTGCTGTGAAAAGGGGAAGTATCATTTTTCCGTCATAGACCTGCTGATGTATCTCTCAACCGGCAAAGAGCTGTTCACGCCGTCTTTCCGCGAAACGCCCTGTCCCTTTCTGGGGGAAGAGGGCTGTCTCATGGCCCCGGCATACCGTCCCTTTACCTGTATAACCTTTCACTGCGAGCGACTTGAATTGCTTTTTTCCTCAGCCGACCTGGAACGAATCTGCCTCTTGGAGCGTGGACTGCGAGATCTCTGTCGACAGATGGAAGAACTGTTTGGGACTCGCTTGATGCAAGGGCTTCTTTTGAAGTATGCACGATACCGTGATTGCGGAGATGGTGCGATCCTGTCGGGCAACGGGAGCCGATAAAACTTAGAGCTTATCCGTAAATAAACAGTCCAGGCTCGCATCCCGTATTCACGCCGTCTTTGACCGGTCCTCAATCACAAAATCCTCGACGTAGCCTTGCTACGCCTGCGGTTTTGCTCAATCAGACCAGCCAAATCCTGCATAAATCCGGGCGCGATCGCTCGTACTAGTATTTACGGACAAGCTCTTATTCGGAGGACGCATGGTTACCACAATTCATGATCTTGTCTGTATACACATAGAGAATAAGCCTGCTTTTTTTGCCCGTATCGAAGATATTGTTCCCGATGTAAAGCCGGGTTGGTGGAAAGTCAGCCTGCTGGTGTTGACCAGCCCGCTTCAGATTTTTACCTGGATATTGGATGAGGGTCAGATTAACGGCAGTCCCTTTACCATGGGGGGGACACCCGTTATGCTTGAAAAAGTTATTTCCCCTCTGGCGCAGGAAGTTCAGGGCACGTCTTCAACTGAAAAGAATAACGATGTTCCGCTGGCAGACAAAAAGGAGCCGGCAAAGGTTGTTTCCCTTGTTGACCGCAAGAAAGAGAAGTGAATAGAACAGCTGACGTCCCATATTTGATCAGTCATTTCCTGCTTTTCGCTCAGTATCTGCCATCCCTGGGTGACTCTCTTTTCTCCCCGGCTGGAACATATGGAAGTACTGAGACTTTTTAGCGCTCTGTCCGCGGACGTTTTCCCGTTTATTCCGGCCAAGAGATCATTTGTCCTTCCTCCTCCCGCAGTACTCTTAACTCCCCGGAAAATCGTAGTAAATTTCTCTTTTCAGGCAATACTTTTGCCTTGACAACACCCGGGTCGCTTAGTATAGTTTCTCCTAATTGTGGTAAAAAGTGGTAAAGTGTGGGAAAAGGTGTCGGAGGGGCGATGTTTCGGGGGATTTTCAACACCACCATTGATGGCAAGGGGCGAACGAGTCTCCCGGCAAAGTTTCGCGAAGTCCTGGTGGAAACCTTCGGCGACGAAAGATTTTTTCTCACCAATTCCAATCCAGTGCGACTGGGTGACGGGGTTTCCTGTTCCGGTCTGGCGATTTATCCGTACCAGGAGTGGATTGTTCTTGAGGAAAAGCTCGTCCGGGGAACCGGTCTCGGGCTGTCTTCGGTCCAGTTGGCTGCGGTGAAGAGAAGAATTATAGCCCCGGCTGTCGAGTGTTCCGCTGACAAGCTTGGCAGAATACTCGTTCCTCCCCATCTTCGCAAGAGTGCGTCTCTTGAAAGAGAGATCGTCTTTGCCGGTCTTTTGAACAAGGCAGAGATCTGGAGCCTTGCGGAGTGGGAAAAAGTCTATCGTCAGGACGATGATAATTTCCCTGGTGATTCACAGGCCTTGGCCGATTTGGGGTTGTAGTGGAGGATTTTCGTCACATATCAGTTCTTTATAACGAGGTTCTTCACTATCTCGCGCCCCGTCCCGGCGGGGTTTACGTGGATGGAACTCTGGGGGGCGCCGGCCATGCACGCGGAATCCTGGAAAGCTCTTCGCCTGACGGAATTCTGCTTGGTTTCGACCGGGACCAGGAGGCTTTGGATACAGCGACATCGAGGCTTTCGGTGTACGGTGATCGCGTCAGACTTTTTCACGAAAACTATGCCTGTCTCCCTGATGTGCTGGCGCAGGAAGGGATTGAGTCGATCGACGGTATGGTGCTCGACGTAGGTGTGTCGTCCCATCAGCTTGACACGGCAGAGCGTGGTTTCAGTTTTCAGCAGGATGCCCTGCTTGATATGAGGATGGACGGTTCTTCCGGGAGAACCGCAGCAGACCTTGTGAATACCCTTTCGGAAAAGGAGCTGGAGCAGATACTCTGGGATTTTGGTGAGGAACGCTGGGCACGGAGAATTGCCGCAGTAATCGTTGCGGCGCGAAATGTCGAGCCCATCACCACGACAATGCGACTTGTTGATCTGGTCAAAGGTGCAATTCCCCGTGCTCGCTGGGAAGCACGGTTGCATCCTGCCACCAGGACCTTTCAGGCGATACGCATTGCCGTCAATGAAGAGCTGCAAAGTCTGGAGCGTGGGCTGGTTGCCGGGATTGAATCCTTGAAGGAAGGTGGCCGAATCGTTGTAATTTCATTTCACTCCCTGGAAGACAGGATCGTAAAAAATGTCTTCAATGAATTTGCCAAGGGCTGCATCTGCCCGAAAAGTGTTCCGCGTTGTGTGTGTGGTAAACAGCCTATCCTGCGCAAACTGACCGGAAAACCGGTAGTTGCGAGCCAGGGGGAGATAGACACAAACCCCCGATCCCGCAGTGCGAAATTGCGGGCCGTTGAAAAACTGTAGCTGGAAAGGAGTCAGCCACCATGTCAATCGCGAAAACTGCACTCAGTAAAGTAGCCTCGCCGAAAAAAATGGAGTTGGCGGCTTCTCAGCGATGGGATCTCTTTCCGTATCTTGTTACCCTCCTGGCCCTTCTTACTCTCCTCTCCCTCTTTCACGTCTGGTCGCGGGTAAAGGTTGTTGATCTGAATCTGGAAATAACGGAGGCGAACCGACTTTTCAAGGACTTGCAACAGGAAAAAAATGCCTTGAGGCTCGAGGTCGCTTCCCTGAAGCATCCGGCTCGCATTGAGTCGCTGGCAAAGGGTGAACTGGGAATGGACCTTCCCAGCGATCAACAGGTTATCGTCGTCAAATGAAGGATGCCAAGGAAAAATGGTCACGAATCCGCATCCGCATCATCGGGGCCCTGTTTGCTATTTTCTTTGTAATAACGTCGTTTCGGGCTTTTTATCTCCAGATTCTCAAGAAAGACGACTGGACCAAGCTTGCGGCAAGGCAGCACCAGAAAATTGTTCCCCTGACTCCTGCCCGCGGCACGATTTATGACAGCAGCGGGGCGGCACTAGCCGTTTCCATCGACATGGATTCCTGCTTTGCCGAGCCGGTATTTATCGAAGACCCGGGCGACGCAGCGGTAAAACTTGCCCCCGTGCTCGGCATGACCCCTGAGGTACTTCAGCGAAAGCTTTCCGGGAAAAAGGGTTTCGTCTGGCTGCGGCGCCAGATCACTCCGGACCTGGCCCGAAAAATTCGGAATTTGAAAATTGCCGGGATCGGATTTGTAAAGGAATCACGGAGGTTCTACCCGAACTCCGAGGTTGCGGCCCATGTGATCGGTTTTACCGGCCTTGACCCGCAGGGGCTTGAAGGGGTCGAGTTGAAGTATAATTCCCAGATTCTCGGAAACACCGGCTACCTGGTTACCGAGCGTGATGCCCTGGGACGTGATATCGCTTTGATGGACAAGGTTGTCAAGAAGTCCTCCAAGGGAAGCAACATTACCCTTACCCTGGACAAAAACATCCAGTACGTCGCGGAGAAGGAACTTGCCAAGGCGGTTACGGAAAGCAGGGCGGTCGGTGGAATTGCTTTGGTAATGGAACCCCAGACCGGAAAAATTCTGGCGATGGCTTCCTATCCGACCTTTAATCCCAATGCGTTCCGCAGCTATTCCCATGACGCTCTGCGGAACAGGGCGATTGCCGACACCTTCGAACCTGGTTCGACCATGAAGGTATTTCTTATTGCCTCAGCCATTGAAGCGAAAATTGTCGGACCGAACGATACCTTCAATTGTGAGAACGGCAATTACGCCATTGGTGGCAGGGTTATTCACGATACCCACAAGTACGGGAACCTGAGAGTATCGGAAATTCTGAAATATTCGAGCAATATCGGTTCAGCAAAAATCGGCAGTCGTCTCGGGCAGGAAAGGCTGTTGTCCTACCTGCAAAAATTCGGTTTCGGAGAAAAAACCGGCATCGACCTGCCGGGTGAGGTTTCCGGCCAACTGAGGGACCGCAGTCGCTGGTATCCCATCGATTTGGCAACTATCTCGTTCGGCCAGGGTCTTTCAATTTCCTCCCTTCAGCTGGCAACCGCGATATCGGTGATTGCCAACGGCGGATTACTCATGAAGCCGTACATTGTAGAGAAGATTACTGATGACTCCGGTGCGGTTATCCGCCAGTTTTCACCCCAGATCCGTCGCAGGGTTAGCTCTTTCCGCACGGCCCAGACGATGTCAAAGATGATGGAAAGTGTCACGAACGAGGGGGGAACCGGACTGAATGCCGTAGTGGATGGCTATCGGGTAGCCGGCAAAACCGGAACGGCCCAGAAAGTCGATTCGTCGACAAAAAGATATTCCGCCACCAAGCGTACCGCATCGTTTGTTGGCTTCGTGCCTGCTGATAATCCGCGTCTCACCATTTTGGTGATTATTGACGAACCGAAAACCAGTTCCTACGGAGGTGTTGTTGCCGCACCGGCTTTCCGGGAGATCGCGCACCAGTCGCTTTGTTACCTGAAGGTAGCGCCTACTCTTCCCTTGAAAGCAAAGGTCAAGACAGCGGAGAATGAAAAGTCGGTCAAAACACCGCAGGACCAGGCAGAAGTTGTTGCCGAAGGTGTCATCGACGAAGTTGTCGGGGACGGCATGATGCCCAATTTCCGTGGCATGAGCATCCGTCAGGTCATGCAGTATATGGAAAAGAACTCACTGAATGTGAAAATTCTCGGGAGCGGCCGCGCAGTGGAGCAAAATCCGCAGCCGGGCCAGCAGATAGGTCCCAAAAATCAGGTATGGGTACGCTTTACACCATCCGCGTGATGGAGAACAGTAGGGACAGGTAGGCAGAAGCGGCAGACAGGGGCTGCCAGGGAGAGGTTCAGTGCGGTTTTCCGAACTTTTACAAACTATCGGAGAGCCGGTGCGAGTCACCGGTGCTACGGACATGGAAATCCGGGGCCTTTTCTATGATTCCCGCGCGGTTATCCCCGGCGGGTTGTTTTTTGCTTTGCGGGGCGTTGCCGTTGATGGCCATTCTTTTCTGTCCCGGGCGGTAAGCGCCGGAGCCGTTGCCCTAATTGTAGAGGATGACTCAGAGCTCCCCGAAGGGATTACCGCGGTAACGGTTGGTGATGCCAGACTGGCCATGGCCAAGATGGCAGCCTGTTTTTTTGGCAATCCAACGGCAGGTGTCCCGCTGATCGGCATTACCGGAACCAACGGCAAAACGACCACCACCTATCTTATCGAGTCCATGCTTGAAAAGGGCGGGATCCCGTCCGCGGTCCTTGGTACCATCAACTACCGCTTCGGCACTACCTGTTTCGAGTCTTCGCACACTACACCTGAGTCGGTTGATCTCCAGAGAATCCTGAAACAGCTGGTTGATCTGGGAGCGCAGGGTGTCGTCATGGAGGTTTCCTCCCACGCTCTGGAGCAGAAGAGGGTTGATGGCTGTCTGTTCGATGTGGGCGTCTTTACCAACCTTAGCCGGGACCATCTGGACTATCACCATAATATGGAGTCCTATCGGGAAAGCAAACAGCGGCTTTTCTCCGAACTGCTGCTTCCCGACCGGCAGAAGCCGGTGCGGCACGCAGTAGTCAATATCGATGATCCCGTCGGGTCGGTAATCGCCCGTTCCGCTGCCTGTCCGGTTCTCAGCTACGGACTTGGTCCCGGTGCCGCAATCACGGCTCGGGATGTTGTTTTTTCCACGGCGGGAATTTCCGGGGTACTTTGTACGCCTTCTGGTGAAATGGGTTTTTCGTCGCGACTTTTGGGCCGCTTTAACCTCTACAACATCCTGTCCGCTGTCGGTGCTGCTTTTGCGCTGGGGCTATCCCTCGAAGTCATCTGCCGTGGGATTGCGGAGCACGGCACGGTGGAGGGGCGATTGGAGAGGGTTGAGAATGACCGGGGATTCACCGTGCTGGTGGATTATGCCCATACCGGAGATGCGCTGGAGAATGTCCTGCAAACCCTGCAGGAACTCGCCACTGCCCGCATCATTACCGTGTTCGGTTGCGGCGGTGACCGCGATCGCGGCAAACGACCGATCATGGGTGCAATAGCGGGGCGTTTCAGCGACCTGGCAATCATTACCTCCGATAATCCCCGCAGCGAGGAGCCGGCGGCAATCATCCGCGAGGTGCGGGCTGGCATGCTTTCCTTGGGCCTTCGGGAATACCGTCTCTCGGAACTGTCCGGTGAAATTGCCGAAAAGGGTTTTCTCACTGTCGAATCGCGCCGGGACGCAATCCGTTTGGCTGTTCGCCTTGCCAGGCCGGGAGATATCGTACTTGTGGCCGGCAAGGGGCACGAAGATTACCAGATTATCGGAACGAAAAAACACCACTTCGATGACCGGGAAGAAGCTGCGCTTGCTCTTGCAGTGTCAGGAGGAATTGAATGAAGCCGGCTTTTACCGTGCGCGAGATAGCCGCTGCCGTCGGTGGAACCGTAACCGGTGAGACAGATGCCCGGGTTTTGGGTGTTTCTACCGACTCGCGAAGCGTGGAAGAGGGTGAGTTGTTCGTGCCCCTGCGGGGTGAACGGTTCGACGGCCACCAGTACATTGCCGCAGCCTTGGCGCGGGGCGTGAAGGTTTTTCTTGCAGAACAGGGCGGCTACGACCTGACCAGCCTGCCGTCGGGAACCAGCTGCATTACGGTACCTGATTCTCTGCGGGCGCTTGGCGATTTGGCGGCTTTTCACCGCAACCGTTTTTCCCTGCCGGTGGTTGCCGTTACCGGCAGTAATGGCAAGACCACCACCAAAGAGATGCTGGCGGCGATTTTGGCATGCCGGGGCGAAGGACTGAAGACCGCGGGCAACCTGAACAATCTCATCGGTTTGCCCCGCATGGTCTTTCAACTGTCTGAAACCCACCAATGGGCGGTCCTGGAAATGGGCATGAGTGAACCCGGAGAGATTGATCGACTGGCAGAGATCGCCCGTCCCGACGTTGGGGTGATCACCAATGTGGCTCCCGCCCACCTGCAGAGCATGGGGAGCGTTGCCGCTGTTTCCGCCGCCAAGGCTGAGCTTTTTCTCCGGCTTTGCCCGGGAAGCAGCGCTGTCTTCAATGCCGACGATCCGCTCGTTGCCGAACTGCCGACGCCTCCGGGGGTCCGCAGAATCTCGTTCGGGCTCGCTGAGGCCGAGGTGCGGGCGCAACAGATCGAATCGCTGGGCAGGGCAGGACAATCCTTTGTCCTTATGCTCCCCTCGGGGATGATCCCGGTGAAAATGAAGGTTTTTGGCCGTCACAATGTCCAGAATGCGCTGGCAGCCGCCGCTGTTGCCCATCTGCTCGGGCTTGGTCCGGACGACATCCGGAAAGGGCTGGAGTCCTTCTCCCCGGTGGAGAAACGCTTTTCGCCCGAGGATTGTAACGGAATTCTTCTGATCGACGACAGTTACAATGCCAATCCCGCTTCGATGCGGGCAGCGCTCACTACCGTAGCCGGCCTGAAAGGGGATGGCCGCGGCATCGCCGTTCTAGGCGATATGCTTGAGTTGGGTGAGTCTTCCCCGGCGGCGCATGAAGAAATAGGCAGGCTGGCGGCCCAGTGCGTGGCGCGCCTCTACCTCCTGGGCGACATGGCGGAAAATGTGGCCCGTGGGGCAGTGGCGGGAGGGCTTCCTGCCGAATCGATTGTTATCGCGCAAAGCCATGCCGAGATCCTTGACGATTTACCTGGCGCCATGAAGCCGGGTGACTGCGTCCTGGTCAAGGGGTCTCGCGGCATGCGGATGGAAAAGGTTGCCGAAGGGATCAGGGATGTGTTTTCTGCCGGAACGGCGAAAGGGGCTAAGAACTGATGCTGTACAATCTTCTCTATCCACTGGCAACAGAGTTTCACTTCCTGAATGTCTTTAAATACCTGACCTTCAGAACCATCTATGCCGTGATTACGGCCCTGGTCGTATCGTTCCTTCTGGGCCCCTGGATGATCCGCAAGTTGCAATCAATCCAGATGATGCAGGTGATCAGGACCGATGGCCCCGAATCGCATCTGAAAAAGCAGGGGACTCCCACCATGGGGGGGGTACTCATCCTGACGGCGATCGTTATTCCGACATTGCTGTGGGCCGACCTTTCCAATCGATATATCTGGTTAGCCCTGTCCGTTATCGTCGGCTACGGCCTGATCGGTTTCGTGGACGATTACAAAAAAGTGGTGGAGAAAAACCCCAAGGGGCTCTCGCCGCGGCAGAAGACCTTCTGGCAGGTGTTTATCGGTCTCGTGGTGGGCGCCATTCTCTACTATACGCCCGGTTTCTCCACCGCCCTGACCATTCCGTTCTTCAAGAACGTAACTCCCGATCTGGGAATCTTCTACATCCCGTTTGTCATGCTGGTCATCTTCGGGGCCAGCAGCGCGGTGAATTTGACCGACGGCCTCGACGGGCTGGCGATCGGCCCGGTCTCCATCAATGCCGGTACCTATCTGCTCTTTACCTACATTGCCGGTAACGTAAAACTGGCAAGCTATCTCCAAGTACCTTATGTTGCAGGAGCCGGTGAGTTGGCGATTCTCTGCGGTGCCATGGCCGGCGCCGGACTCGGCTTTCTCTGGTACAACTCCTATCCGGCCGAGGTATTCATGGGGGATGTCGGGTCGCTGCCCCTTGGCGGCGGTCTCGGTGCCCTGGCGGTCATCACCAAGCAGGAGATCCTTCTGGTGATAGTCGGTGGCATCTTCGTGGTGGAGGCCCTATCGGTCATCTTCCAGGTCGGCTCGTACAAATACCGCGGCAAGAGAATTTTCCGCATGGCCCCCATCCATCACCATTTTGAACTCAAGGGTGTCGCGGAGCCAAAGATCATAGTACGTTTCTGGGTAATTACCATCATTTTGGCACTGATTGCCATATCGACCTTGAAGGTCAGATAACCACCTGAGTCACGGTCCACTTTCCGGCTGCTAGCCGCTAAAGACCGTACGGTAGAGATCGCAAATGGAACTAAAGAATAAGAAAATACTGGTAGTCGGACTGGCCCGTACGGGAGCCTCGGTGGCTCGGTTTCTAACCGAGTGCGGTGCCCGGGTGACTGTCAGTGACAGCAAAGGACAGGAGGCGCTGAGCCCTTTTCTGTCGACACTGTCAGCCTTGGAGATAGCATACGAGCTCGGCGGGCATGGCGACGAGACCTTTCTTGCCGCGGACCTGATCGTGGTGAGCCCGGGTGTGCCGATGGATATCGCACCGCTGACGCTGGCCCGTAATCAGGGCATCCCGGTTATCAGCGAGATTGAACTGGCCTACGAATTCATCGATGCGCCGATTGCGGCAATCACCGGGACCAACGGCAAGACCACGACGACCACCCTGGTCGGAGAGATCTTCCGGAAATGCGGATTCAGAACCTTTGTCGGGGGTAATATCGGCAACCCGCTGATCGATCTGGTTATATCGGGAGAGCGGACCGAGCGGGTCGTGGCGGAAATCAGCTCCTTTCAACTGGAAGGGATTGTCAGCTTCCGTCCCCGCGTCGCGGTTCTGCTCAATATTACCGAAGACCATCTTGACCGTTATAGCAGTTACCAGGAATACATCGATGCCAAGCTCAGGGTTTTTGCCAATCAGACCGCCGACGATTTTGCAATTCTGAATATAGACGATCCCCTTGTGGCGGCTTGTGCCGGGAAGATTTCGGCCCGGGTTGTTCCGATGAGCAGGCTCACGGTCCTGGCGCAGGGCATCTCCTTCCAGAATGGCGTGATTACCTTTGCCTGGGACGGTCAGATGGAGTATTTCCCCACCGATTCCTTCAAGCTCCGTGGGGTGCATAATATCGATAACTGCATGGCTGCTTTCGCTACGACATTGTTGATGGGGTGCCCTGCCGCGGCGGCCCTGGCGGCAGTGGCAGGTTTTTCCGGACTTCCCCACCGGATGGAGCAGGTGGCGACAATCAACGGCGTAACTTATTACAACGACAGCAAGGGAACCAACGTGGGCAGTGTGGTAAAGTCTCTGGAAAGCTTTCCCGGGAATATCACGCTCATCGCCGGGGGCAAGGACAAGGGTGGAGAATATGCTCCACTTGCCGAGCTGGTTCGGGAGCGGGTCCGTCATTTGATCCTGCTCGGTGAAGCCCGGGAACGGATCCGTGACGCTCTGGGTCATTGTACCGACACGATACTGGTAGACAGTCTGGAAGCAGCAGTGCAGGAGGCCCATCGCCTGGCAGAGCCGGGAGACGTGGTACTGTTTTCTCCGGCCTGTTCCAGTTTTGATATGTTCAGGAACTATGAAGTGCGCGGCGAGCGATTTGTCTCGGCCGTGCGGGGACTCATCGAGGAGGCTGAATAGATGAGCAGATCCGAGGGATACGATCTGATTATCGTGCTCATGGTTGTGGCCTTGACCTGCTTCGGCATTGTCATGGTCTATTCCTCCTCTTCCATCATGGCGGCAAAAAAATATCACGATGAATTCTATTTCCTCAAACGGCAGGGGATCTTTCTCGTTCTCGGCATGGGAGCCATGATCGGAGCGATGCGGATTGATTATCACTTCTGGAAGAAAGCTGCGGTACCGATCCTGATCGCCTGCCTTGTCCTGCTCGGGCTGGTCCTGATTCCGGGCATCGGCGGCAGCGCCGGCGGTTCATCACGCTGGATCAGGCTTCCCGGCTTTTCCCTGCAGCCTTCGGAGTTGGCAAAGATTGCCTTTATCATGTATATGGCTTATTCGCTTGATAAAAAACAGGACAAGGTAAAGCTTTTTTCCAGCGGTTTCCTGCCGTACATGGTTGTTCTGGCGGTGATGCTGCTCTTTTTGCTGAAACAGCCTGACCTCGGCTCTTCCTTGACTCTTGGAGCAGTTGCCATGGCCATGTTGTTTGCCGCTGGCACTCGATTGTCCTACATTCTCTCCATGGTATTGCTGGCGCTGCCGTTCCTCTATTTTGCCATCATGAATGTTGATTACCGGCGCAGGCGCATCATGGCTTTTCTGAATCCCTGGGAAGATCCGACCAATACCGGCTTCCAGATCATCCAGTCGTGGATTGCGGTCGGAACCGGCGGGCTGTTCGGCCAAGGGCTCGGTGAGGGGAAGCAGAAGCTGTTCTATCTGCCGGAGGCACATACCGATTTCATCTTTTCCGTAGTGAGTGAAGAACTGGGATTTCTCGGCTTTATGGTGATCTCCGCCATGTTTTTCCTGCTGGTGATGCGGGGGATTCGCGTCGCTCTCTACGCGGAAGACAATTTCGGCAGATCCCTGGCTTTCGGCATCACCACCCTGATCGGGATCGAGGCTTTTGTCAATATTGCCGTGGTAACCGGCATCTTTCCCACCAAGGGGTTGGCGCTCCCCTTCATCAGCTATGGCGGAAGTTCCCTCATTATAACCCTTTTTGCCGTGGGGATCCTGCTCAACATCTCTTCACGGGTACGGGTGACGCAATGAGAATCCTTATCGCGGGCGGCGGTACAGGCGGTCATCTTTTTCCGGGAATTGCCATTGCGGAAGAGTTTCTGGCACGGGACCCGAACAACGAAGTGCTGTTTGTCGGCACCGAGAAGGGCATCGAAGCCAGGGTCCTGCCCCGGGCCGGATATGACCTGAAATGCATTGCCACAACCGGCATGCGGGGTAAAAGTGTTCTTTCCACGCTGAAAGGGGTCTGGCTGCTGCTGCTCGGCTATATCCAGTCACGGAGAATCATCCGCGCTTACAATCCGGACCTCGTTCTCGGTGTCGGCGGATATGCTTCAGGTCCCCTTGTCCTGGCTGCCAGAAAGAGCTCCTGCAAGTGCTTTATTCATGAGCAGAACGCTCTGCCGGGGTTGACGAACCGAATCCTGGCCAGGGTGGTAAAAAAGGTCTTCATCTCGCTGGAAGAATCACGTCGGCACGTTCCTGCCGGAAAACTGCTTTTGACGGGGAATCCCCTGCGAAGACAGATTCTGGAGCGACTGAGCGAGGAACGCCGGGCGAATGGCAACGGCAACGGATTTCGCCTGCTGGTGTTTGGCGGCAGTGCCGGAGCCCACCGTATCAACCTGGCCATGATCGAGGCTTTGCCGGAATTGACTGCGCTGAGGGAACGCATTACCATCGTGCATCAGACCGGCGAGAATGATCTGGAAGAGGTGCGGCAGGCCTACCTGCGGGCAGGTTTCTGCGCCGAGGTGGTGCCGTTCATCGATAATATGGCCGAGGCCTATCAGAAAGCCGATCTGATCCTGTGCCGGGCCGGGGCAACCACCATTGCCGAGGTAACGGCATGCGGCAAGGTCTGCATCTTTGTCCCCTATCCGTACGCTACCGACGATCACCAGCGGAAGAATGCCGAAGCCCTGGTGGATAAAGGAGCCGGATTCATGATCCTGGACCGGGAACTCTCGGGGAAAAGGCTTGCGGCAATGGTCGAGGAACTGGAGCGGAATCCGGCGGTTCGCAAATCGGCCGGGAAAAAAGCTGCAGCCATGGCACGGCCGGATGCGGCGAAACTGATCGTCGATGCAATGCTGGCGTCATAAAAAACATGGCGGCAAGCAAAATCAAAGTAAAATCACTCAAATGACCCGTAGGGGCAGGCCGCTGTGCCTGCTCTTGAACGGGTTGCCGCAGGGGGCGTCCCTGCCGGAATAAGAAGGAACCATGTACGGAAAAATAGAGAAGATACATTTTGTCGGAATTGGCGGCATCGGTATGAGCGGGATTGCCGAGGTGCTCCTGAACCTGGGGTACAAGGTATCCGGTTCGGATCTGCGTCGCTCGGAGATTACCGAACGGCTGGCCGGGCTGGGCGGGGAGATATTCTACGGCCATTTGCGGGAGAATGTCGCAGGTGCGGGCGTGGTGGTAATCTCCAGTGCGGTGAAGAATGATAATCCCGAGGTCCAGGAGGCGCGGGAGAACCTGATACCGGTGATCCCCAGGGCCGAGATGCTGGCCGAGCTGATGCGGATGAAATACGGTATTGCCATTGCCGGTACGCATGGCAAAACCACCACCACCTCGATGGTTGCGACCCTGCTTGGTTTTGCCGGAATTGATCCCACCATCGTCATCGGCGGCCGCCTCAATTCGCTGGGCAGTAATGCCCGGCTGGGTCAGGGGAAATTCCTGGTGGCCGAGGCTGATGAATCGGACGGCTCCTTCCTGAAGCTGTCCCCGACCATTGCCGTGGTTACCAATATCGATGCGGACCACCTCGATTTCTATAGCGGAATCGAGGAGATCAAAGATACCTTTGTCGAGTTCATCAACAAGGTTCCCTTTTTCGGACTGACGGTCCTGTGTCTCGATAGTGACAATGTGGCGGACATCATTCCTCGTGTCAACAAGCGTTTTATCACCTACGGACTGAGCGCTCAGGCGGATATTCGGGCCTGCGATATAAAGCTGGAAGGTCTCAGTACGGCCTTCGTTGCCCAGTACCGCGGTGAGCGGCTCGGCGAGATCAGCTTCAAGATGCCTGGTGCCCATAATGTCCTCAATGCCCTGGCAGCGATTGGCGTGGCGCTGGAATTGAATATTCCCTTTTCCGTGATCCAGGAAGGATTCCGGGATTTCGGCGGTGTCGGTCGGCGATTCCAGGTAAAGGGTGAAGTGAGAGACATCATGGTGGTGGATGACTACGGGCACCACCCGACGGAAATTCGTGCCACGCTGGCGGCTGCGACGGCAGGCTGGGACCGGCGTCTGGTGGTCGTATTTCAGCCTCACCGCTACACCCGGACCAAGGAGCTGTACGACGAATTCGTCAAGGCCTTCCATGATGCCGAGGTGCTGATCCTTACAGATATCTATCCTGCCGGTGAGGAGCCCATTGAAGGGGTGACTGCCGAAGCACTTGCCCGCAGCGTCAGGCAGCATGGCCAGAAAGATGTCACCCATATCTCCGACCGTGAGGAGCTGGTCGGCCACTTGCTGGAAATTCTGAAACCAGGCGATATCCTGCTGACCCTCGGGGCGGGCACTATCTGGCAGACCGGGGAACTCCTGCTCCAGAAGCTGGAAAAAGAGCCGTGAAAACAGTTTTCTCCGAACGTATCGTGCGTGAGATTCGTGGCACGGTACTTCGGGCTGAACCGATGGCCCGGCATACCTCGCTGCGGGTCGGGGGACCGGCTGACTGGTTTGTCGTCCCCGCGGATGCGAAAGATCTGGACAGCCTGCTGGCGCTCTTGGGAGAGTACGAAATACCTTTCCTGGTGGTTGGCGGAGGCTACAACCTTCTGGTCAGGGACGGCGGTATCAGGGGCTGTGTGATCTCCCTGGAAAGATTTGCCCGGCTGGAACAAGAAGGAGAACAGCTGATTCATGCCGGGGCGGGAGTCGAGAATGCCGCGCTGGTCAGGTTTTGCCGGGAAAAGGGGCTGACCGGTCTCGAATTCCTGGTGGGTATACCGGGAAGACTGGGCGGGGCCTTGGCGATGAATGCCGGTGCCGGTGGCGGGGAGATTACCGATTCGCTGGCAGCTCTGGAAACCTTGCGGGACCGGACGCTCGTGAAAAGGGTGAAATCTCAGCTGGTGTTTGGCTACCGATTTTTGCGACTTGGGGAGGGAGAGATCATTCTCGGGGCTTCATTCCGGCTCGCAAAGGCTGATCCTGAAGAGGTCGGCGGCCGTATGGAATCTTATCTCGAGAAACGGCGTGCAACCCAGCAGGCAGGTTACCCCAATGCCGGTTCGTTTTTTAAAAACCCTCCCGAGGGTCCGGCCTGGCGCTTCATCGATAGTGCCGGAATGCGGGGTGACCGGCTTGGCGGGGCAGAGGTTTCCACAGTCCATGCGAACTTCCTGGTCAACAGGGGGGGAGCTTCGGCCGCTGACTTCCTGGCACTTGCGGCCCGGGTAAAGGACGCAGTCAGGATCCAGTCGGGAGTTGAATTGCAGGAAGAAGTCAGGATTGTCGGCGTAGAGCGGGACGCTAGTAACGAAAGGGATCGGATAGAGAATAAATGATGCCACGAGAACAGCTGAAATCGAAGAAAATCGGAGTTTTGTACGGTGGGCTCTCCGCGGAGCGTAATGTTTCCCTCAAGAGCGGGGCTGCCGTATGCGAAAACCTCCTTTCCATGGGATACGACGCGCAGGCCATCGATGTTGACAGAAATCTGGCGCGCAAGCTTGCCGATGCCGGCATCGAGATCGCTTTTGTCGCGCTCCATGGCCGCTACGGCGAAGATGGTGCGGTCCAGGGGCTTTTGGAGATGATGGGGATTCCCTATACCGGCTCCGGTGTTCTCGCCAGTGCGCTGGCCATGAACAAGATATTCGCCAAGGCAGCCTTCCAGTCAGCGGGACTACTGGTTGCACCCTACCGGGTCCTGAGGGCCGGCGAGAAATTCGATGTAACCACCCTCGAGTTCCCCTTTCCGGTGGTGGTAAAGCCATCCCAGGAAGGTTCATCGGTTGGCGTCAGCATCGTCAAAAATCCCGAGGGTATTCCGGCCGCTCTTGAGCTAGCGTTTCGCTACGACAGCGAAATCCTGCTGGAGCAGTTCGTCGCTGCGCGGGAGATTCAAGTGGGAATCCTTGGCGACCAGGCTCTCGGCGCCATCGAGATCGTGCCCCGCAATGAATTCTACGATTTCGAGGCAAAATACACCCCGGGTATGGCGGAACATATTTTTCCGGCTCCCCTGCCGGAGGCTTTGTACCGTAAGGCCTTGCAGGTCGGGGTTCTTGCCCATCGAGCCCTTGGTTGCTGCGATTACAGTCGTGTTGATCTCCTTGTGACCCCGACGGAAGAGTGCTACATTCTGGAGGTAAACACCCTTCCGGGGATGACAGCCCTCAGCCTTTTCCCCGAAATTGCCGGAGGGGTGGGCATTTCCTTTGGTGAATTGCTGGAGAAAATACTGCTTTCCGCATCATTGAAAATAAACGTCTAGGAACAGGGAATAGATCCGGCGGTGGTGGCCCATGCGTGACATGCATCACAAAAAACAGACTCCCCAAAGGAACCGGAATCGCCAGAAGAGGGAGCGAAAGCCCCGTAAGCCGATACAGTTCCGTCGAACGCTCAAAAAAGCGGCCCGGGTCTGCACCGCATTCTTCCTGCTTACCCTGGTCTGGACTCTTGGCACGGAGGCGTACCAGCTTTTTGCCGATGCGACGTTTTTCAAGCTGGAGCGGATCGAAGTGCCACGATTGCAGAAGCTTTCACGCGATGAGATCGTAAACCTTGCCGGAGTCAAGCTCGGCGACTCGCTGCTGAAGTTGGATCTACAGCATGTTGCGGGACAGTTGGAGAAGAATCCCTGGGTTGAGAAACTGAAAGTTCGGCGGCGTTTTCCCGGGACACTTTCCATCGAGATCAGCGAGCGGGTGCCGGTGGCCGTGGTGAATATGGGTTACCTGTACTATCTGGACTCCAAGGGAGAGATTTTCAAGCCTCTGACCGAGGGCGACCGGCTTGATTTTCCCATCATCACCGGGATCTCGGAAGTGGATCTGGTAAAAGATGCCGACGGTACGAAACAAATGCTGAGCATGGCTCTTGGCATCTTGGAACTGCTGAAGAAGGCCCCGGTGTTTCGCCTGGCTGACGTGTCGGAGATCCACCTGGACAAGGGCTACGGCTACACCCTGTTTACCACGGTGGGCGGAATCCCGGTCAAGCTTGGCAACAGCGATTTCCAGACAAAACTGGCGCGCTTCAGCCGGATCTACCCCGAACTGACGGCGCAGATTGCCTCACTTGAATATGTTGATTTGAATTATGCAGATAAAATTGTCGTAAAAAAGGTTTGATAAGAAGGAGGGGGACTATGGCCAACAGAAGGGAAAACCTGATAGTGGGGCTCGATATCGGCACCACGAAAATATGCGCCATCGTCGGCAATGTGACCGAAGATGGTGTGGATATCGTCGGCATCGGTACCAGCCCGTCCCGAGGTCTCCGCAAAGGGGTGGTCATCAATATCGAGACAACCGTCGCATCCATCAAGAAGGCCATTGAAGAGGCTGAGCTGATGGCCGGCTGCGAGATCAAATCGGTGTATGCCGGAATTGCCGGCGGCCATATCAAGGGATTCAACTCCCAAGGTGTGATCGCCATTAAGAACCGTGAGGTTTCCCCCGATGACGTGCGCCGGGTTATTGATGCAGCGAAGGCCATTGCGATTCCCATGGACCGGGAAGTTATCCATATTCTGCCGCAGGAATTCATTATTGACGACCAGGACGGTATCCGAGAACCTCTCGGCATGAGTGGTGTCCGTCTCGAGGCACGGGTGCATATAGTAACCGGTGCCGTGGCCAGTGCGCAAAATATCATAAAATCCTGCAACCGGGCCGGTCTGGATGTGGCAGACATCGTTCTCGAGCAACTTGCTTCTTCCGAGGCGGTTATTTCGCCTGAGGAAAAGGAGATCGGCGTTGCTCTGGTTGATATCGGTGGCGGAACCACCGACATTGCCATCTTCGTCGACGGCGCCATCAAGCACACCTCGGTACTTTCCCTTGGCGGCAACCACCTGACCAACGACATCGCCGTCGGTCTCAGGACGCCGATGGCGGAAGCGGAAAAGATCAAGCAGAAGTACGGTTGCTGTTACACCTCCCTGGTGGGGAAAGACGAGACCATTGAGGTACCCAGCGTCGGTGGACGCAAACCGCGTGTCCTTTCCCGCCAGCTTCTCGCCGAAATACTGGAGCCGCGCATGGAAGAAATCTTCACCCTGGTCAACCGGGAGATCGTTAAGTCGGGCTTCGATGATCAGATTGCTTCCGGTGTTGTCATTACCGGTGGAACCTCTATACTTGAAGGGATGCCCGAACTGGCCGAGCAGATTTTCAACCTTCCGGTGCGACGCGGTGTGCCGCAGGATATCGGCGGTCTGGTGGATGTGGTGAATTCTCCGGTCTATGCCACCGGTGTCGGTCTGGTGGTCTATGGAAGCAAAAACCAGGGGATTCGCGAGTTCCCGACGGCTCAGAATGACGATAATGTTTTTCGCAGGGTTACACGCAGGATGAAAGAGTGGTTTGGGGAGTTTTTCTGATTGAATTACATGATGTTTCTGCTTGATTTTTATCAAAAAGGGGGTAGCAAATGTTTGAATTTGACGAGAGTATTGACCAAAGTGCAAAGATCAAAGTGATAGGTATCGGCGGGGGCGGCGGCAATGCCGTGAATACCATGATCGACTGTGAATTGCATGGCATCGACTTCATTGTTGCCAACACCGACGCCCAGGCGCTGCGGATGTCCAAGGCGCCGGTGAAGATTCAGCTCGGTGGACAGCTTACCAAGGGGCTTGGGGCCGGTGCTGATCCTAACGTTGGCAGGGATGCTGCGGACGAAAACAGGGCACAGCTTGCCGAGGTTCTCAAGGGTGCCGACATGGTTTTCATTGCGGCCGGTCTGGGCGGCGGTACCGGAACTGGCGCAGCCCCGGTCATTGCCGATGTGGCAAAGGAAATAGGTGCACTGACGGTTGGCGTCGTGACCAAGCCCTTTACCCGGGAAGGCAAACTACGTCTGTCCAAGGCGGAAAGCGGTGTGCGCGAACTGAAAAAGCACGTCGATTCCCTCGTTATTATCCCGAATGACCGACTGCTCGGTCTGGCCGGTAAGTCAATGTCGATTCTTGATGCCTTCAAACCGTCAGACGACGTGCTTCGTCAGGCAGTTCAGGGCATCTCCGATCTGATTACCACCTCAGGTCTCATCAACGTGGACTTTGCGGATGTAAAGGCCATCATGAGCGAGAGAGGTATGGCCATGATGGGCATCGGACTTGCCACCGGCGAAAACCGGGCAGTGGAAGCCGCAACCAAAGCCATCTCCAGCCCGCTGCTGGAAGATATCGATATCTCCGGTGCCAAAGGGGTACTGGTAAACATTACCGGTTCCTCCTCCATGACCATGGACGAGTTCGACGCAGCCAGCAAGGTGATTCACGAAAAGGTACACGAAGACGCCAACATCATTGTCGGTCTGGTTATTGATGAAAGCCTCGGCGATATGGTCAAGATCACTGCCATCGCAACCGGATTCGGTGATCACTTTGATCTGGAAAAGGGCAGGACCGAGCTGAAGAGCGTCGCTCCCTCCTCCTCTGAAGAAGTTAATCGCGAGATCCCCACCTTCAAGAGGATTGAACGGCAACAGCGAGAAGTACCCATGAAACAGCGGGCCTTTTTCATGGATGAAGAAGACCAGTACGATATTCCGACCTTCCTGCGGAAGTCGGTAGACTAATTCAAACAAACATGCTGGCGGGCGTCGCGTTTCGTGACACCCGCAACCCCGAAAAGTTTTATTTCCCCGGCTTTCCGTCTTCCCCCCTCCGAGGAAGGCCGGGGGTTTTTTTCGGAGTCCTTCCTTTTCCCGGGTCACGTGATCCGCATTGACAGGTGAGTTGCCTTCCCTGGGATGATGCTTTTAATTTGTTGTTTTGCTCATATATATCAAGGCGTTGTAGGATTAGGTCACGTTCCTGTCACCGGTTTCACGTTGTTTCCTCCCCCTTAAAACCCGCACCATTATCCTCTGCAGCACTCTCCTGCTGCAGCATTCCTTCTACGGTTCAGGGTTTGATCTCTCGTTCTCAACACACCGGATACTCTCCTCTCCCCAGCGCCTGGCAGAAAGTGTTGATTTCGGCAAGCTCTCGCTTGATGATTTCCTGCACATCCCCCGACATGTCTCGCACCTTTCTCCCCTTTTCGGGCAGGATCCGGGCAGCGGCAATCCTTGGCCGGTCGATAGGGGAGCCGATTCTGCTGAGGAGCAGTACGTAGACCTCCTTGATCCCCCCGATGTTCTGGTAGATTTCCTGGGCAATCCTGTGCGATAGCAGGTTATAGATCTTCCCCACATGGCTGAGCGGGTTTTTCCCGGCCGCGGCCTCGGTTCCCAACGGTCTGTTCAGGGAGATCAGCCCGTTAACCCGGTTTCCCCGTCCTACCTGGCCCGAATCCGCATCTTCAGCTGAGGTCCCGGTCAGGCTGAGATAGATTCCACCCAATCCTCTTCCCCGCTGGTCAAGGGTGTTGTAATGGGTCGATGTTTTCCTGAACCACGGGAATCGTTCGGTATATAACTGGATGGCGGAGTGAATAGCCTCTTTCTGGGAAAAATAGTCCTTTTCCGAGGCAACAAAGCGTGAGATGAGCGGCATGGCAACTGTCAGATCGAGGGTTGTGCCCTTTCTCAGCCCCATGACCTTGATGTCTTCACCGGCCTGGGGAAATTCCTTTTTAAAATGGGCCGAATTCAAATGCCGTTCCAGTTTCAGGACTGCGTCTTCGGTGGGGCTTAAGGGGTAGTAGCCGACCGCCGCCGAGGTGTCATTGGCACAGCGAAACTCGCCCGGGCGCGAAAAGATGTCGGTCAGCTCATCGGAGCCGGGGGCGAGAACCACCCGGAAGGTTATGTCCTTGTCCGGGTCGACGAATCGGAGATGTTTCCGAATCCAGGTACGAGCGGCATCAATGGCAATTTCGTTCACCGGCAGGCTCTTTCCGGGTACATTGAAGGTGGCCCGGTCACCGATAATCAGTTCCATCGGCTGCAAAACCTTTCCGCCGCCATAGTGCTTGGCAACCCTGCCGGCGACCAGGAGCCCCTTGTCGATGTTGTGGTGGAGGATTGCGCCGCACTCCCGGAGGTACTCGCCGCAGAGCGCTACCGAAACAGCTTCCATAATGGAGTCGCAGATGAAGTCGGGGTGACCCGTCCCCTTGCGTTCAACGATTTCAACACGTTCTTCCGCGACTGATTTGCCTCGGTACGGTTCGATAATGATCATGGTGACCTCGCTCCCGTGAAACGGGATTGGGCAGGGTGAAGCTTCGGATAGGAGGGTGATTTAACTTTGGCTGCGTATCCGAGAGCTGTTCCAAATGCCGCTTCGGGGTGATGGATAGCTACACTCTATTTGTACCAGAGTCTCGGAAGTTCACAATCGGTTGGGAAAAGAGAGAGGTGCAGACGGGCGGCAGATGAAGGGACCGGGTCGGAATGAACCAGGTCCCCCTATATCTTGTTGATGAAAACTTCGCGGGGGCGGCTTGTGCCGTCGGAAGGGCCGACGATTCCTTCCTGCTCCATCTTTTCGATGATGCGTGCAGCACGGTTGTAGCCGATGCGCAGCCGGCGCTGGACCATGGAGATTGAGGCCTGGCGACTCTCTGCCACCAGGGCAACGGCATCATCGTACCGCTCGTCAATGATTTCGTCCTCGTCCTGCTTGTCGTCGGACGCTTTCATCTCCAGGATTGCCTTCTCGTAGACCGGTTTTGCCTGTTTTTTCAGGTAGTCGACCACTCGTTGTACTTCGGAGTCGGAAACGAAGGCGCCGTGGATACGTTGCAGCTTGGAGGTTCCGGGCGGAAGGAAGAGCATGTCACCGGCTCCCAGCAGGGTCTCGGCGCCATTACAGTCGAGGATGGTGCGGGAGTCGGTCTTGGACGAGACCTGGAAGGAGATGCGCGCCGGGAAATTGGCTTTGATGAGGCCGGTGATAACGTCGACCGACGGCCGCTGCGTGGCCAGGATCAGGTGGATGCCGGCTGCGCGTGCCATCTGGGCGAGTCGGGCGATGGATTCCTCCACCTCGCGGCCCGCAACCATCATCAGGTCGGCAAGTTCGTCGACGATGATGACGATATAGGGGAGGTGGCCGTGTTCCAGGGCCTGCTCCTGCTGCGGCGACTGGAATTCCGCGTCGGTGTCCCCGGCCGGCTCTTCAACCACCTCGTCTACCACGATTACGTCGCCTTCGAGCTCTTCACCCTTGGCTTCTTTTTCCAGTTTCTTGTTGTAGGAGTCGACATTGCGAACTCCCTTGTCGCTCATCAACCGGTAGCGCCGTTCCATCTCCTTGACCGCCCACTTGAGTGCAAGAGCCGCCTTCTTCGGATTGGTGACAACCGGCAGCAGGAGATGGGGGATTCCTTCGTAGATGGAAAGCTCGAGCATCTTCGGGTCCACCATGATGACCCGGACGTCATGGGGCGTGGCCGTATAGAGGAAGGAAAGGATCATGGTGTTGATGGAAACCGACTTTCCCGAGCCGGTGGCGCCTGCCACGAGCAGGTGCGGCATGCGGGCAAGATCGGTGACCACCGGCAATCCGGCAATGTCCTTGCCGAGAGCAAGGGGGAGTTTCAGCTTGCCCCGGTGGAATTCCTCGCAGCTGAAAATTTCTTTGAGAAAAACCATCTCCCGCTCACGGTTAGGGATCTCAATGCCGACCACTCCCTTGCCGGGGATCGGGGCGACAATCCTGATGGAAAGGGCCTGGAGGGCCATGGAGAGGTCGTCGGCAAGTCCTGCGATCCGGTTCACCTTGATACCGGGTCCGGGCGCATATTCGAACATGGTGATGACCGGTCCGGGGCAGATTTCCACCACTTCGCCGTCGACGTTGAAGTCACGGAGTTTTTTTTCCAACAGTCGGGCGCTCATGGTGAGGACTTCATGGTCGTGAAGTTGCCGGGATTCCGGGGGCGTGTCTAGGAGCGATACGGGAGGTGTCCGGTAATTTCCCTCGGTCTTGGCAAAATCGAAGGTCTCTTGAATCGGCGCGGACTTGGCGTCGTCCCGTTTCTTTTCCTTTTTCTGAATCGGCACCGGCGGCGGCAGGGTTACGGCCGGGGGGCGGATTTGCAGGCCAGGACGTGCCACGCCCGGTTCGTTCTTGTCGCGAAGCTGACGGTTCAGAGCCTCTTTTTCCCGATAATTCGCCCAGCGACTCCTGAGCGCCCCGAGGCTCCAACCGGCGAAGAGGATGAAGGAGAAGCGGGAAAGAATCATGATGGAAACGGCCAGCACCGGGAGGATAAGGAGGAGTGTGCCGGGAATGCCGAGCAGCGACTTCAGGGTTTTAGCGACTTCAATCCCGATAAGCCCACCCGTGGAGACTTTCTGGCCGAGGAATACGGTCGTATCCAGACTGAAAGCGAAGAAGGACGCAAGGGAAACGAGAAAGACCAGAAAGGCAACTCCCTTGTAGTTCCGCCATTTCAATTCCTTGAAGCGGAGCAGCTTGTAGGCGACGAGAAGCATGGCGATCGGGATGGCATAGGAGGCCAGGCCGAACAGCCATTCGAAAAGCAGATCAGCCAGATAGGCTCCCAGGGTGCCGCCATAATTATGGACCTGCGCTCCGGTCGAATAGGTATTGAACGAGAGATCGTCCGAGTTGAAGGAGAGGAGCGAAATCAGCAGGAAGAGCCCTGCCGCTCCGAGAGAGATCCCCTTGATTTCCTGGATAAGTTTTGTTTTTCTTTCAGATATCATGATTCCTACCTGCCGGATGTGCAGCGAGCAGTTTGGGCAAAGCATGATTTTTCGCTTTGTCCGCATTGCCGGCTGTAGTGTGCCCTTTCCCTGCGCCCGGATTCATCACATTTCCAGGATCAGAGGCAGTATCACGGGTCTGCGTTCGATGGTCTTGTTGAAGAATTTCCGTAGAACTCTCCGCACTTCCTGCTTTACCTCGTTCAAATCGGCCAGGACTTCCCGGTTGTCTCCCGCCAGGGTGTCGAGCACGATCTTCCTCGTTTCGTCGAGAAATTCCTGGCTCTCATCTTCGAACACGAAGCCTCGGGTAACGATATCCGGACCGTGGATGAATTCGCCGGTCGCTTGGTTGATGGCGATGATGACGATCACCATGCCGTCTTCCGAGAGATGTTTCCGGTCCTTCAGTACGATATTACCCACGTCACCGATTCCCTTGCCGTCCACGAAGACCCGTCCGGATTCTACGGTGCCGCTGATCTGTCCACTGCCATTCGAAAAGGTAATAATGTCCCCGTTTACCGCCAGGATGCAACGCTCGGCAGGAATGCCGACTTTCCGGGCAAGATTGGCATGCTTCACCAGATGGCGGTACTCGCCATGGATCGGGGTGAAGAAGCGGGGGCGTACCAGATTGAGCATCAGTTTCAACTCTTCCTGACTGGCGTGGCCGGAGACGTGAACTTCGGAAACCTTTTCGTGGTAGACCTCGGCTCCCCGGCGATAGAGATGGTTGATGAGGTCGGAGATTGTTTTCTCGTTTCCGGGGATAAAGCGCGAAGAGAGGATGACGGTATCTCCCGGCTCCAGTTTTATCTGCTTATGGTCGTCCATGGCAATCCGGGAGAGGCCGCTCATGGGTTCTCCCTGGGAACCGGTGGTAATCATGCAGATCTGGTTTTTCGGCAGGTTGGGGAGGTCCTTCAGTTCCACCAGGAGGTTGTCTGGTATGCGCAGGTAGCCCAATTCCCGAGCTATCTGGACGTTGGTCAGCATGGAGCGGCCGTTGAGGAGGACCTTGCGCCCGCACCGTTGCGCAGAGTCCACCACTTGCTGCACCCGATGGATATTGCTGGAGAAAGCGGCGACGATAATTCTGCCCGGGCAGAGGGGAAAAATCTCGTCGAAGGCGTCTCCCACGAGACTTTCCGAGAGCGTGAATCCTTCCCGCTCGACGTTGGTGGAGTCTGAAAGCAGGGCCAGGACCCCTTCTTCCCCATAGCGTGACAGGGTCGCCAGGTCGGTCAGTTCACCGTCGACCGGTGTCTGGTCCAACTTGAAGTCTCCGGTGTGGATGACCGTACCCTCCAGGGAGCGGATGGCCAGTGCGCAGCCGTCCACGATGGAATGTGCTACCCGAATAAACTCCACCGCAAAATTTCCGATATCAACTATTGTGAGGGGCTTCACTACCCGCAATTCTACCAGACTTTCCAGTTCATACTCTTTCAGTTTTCCCCGCACAAAGCCGAGCGTCAATGCGGTCCCGTAAATGGGGACCGGAAGTTCAGGGAGTATGAAGGGAAGGGCGCCGATGTGGTCTTCGTGACCGTGGGTCAGAAAGATGCCACGGACCCTGTCGGCATTTTCACGCAGGTAGGAGATGTCGGGAATGACCAGATCAATGCCGAGCATGGATGGTTCCGGGAACATCAGTCCACAGTCAACAATGATGATGTCGTCACCATGCTCGTAGAGGGTCATGTTCAGGCCGATTTCGCCCAGTCCCCCGAGGGGGATGATCCTCAAGTCACAGTTTTCCATTTTGTCAGAGGGCATTATCGTTCTTTCAGAACTGCTGGTTCGGATTCGGATTGGTACTCTTCCTGGGGGAAGAGCTTTCGGTTGTCAATTTTGCAAGTTTGCCGTCGCATCGGGCGATCCATTCCGTACCAGGGTTGGTCAGGCCACGAATTGCGTAACAGGCACTCCGCAGGGAGCGGTAGGCGATCAGCGCCCGCTCGCTGTCTCCTGCCCGTTCAAGACTTTCTCCCAGAAACCAGAGGCGGGAGGCTGCAGTATTCACGAGGGAACTTCCGGGTGTATACATATGGACCGCCGAGGCATAGCCGGAGATAGCGGCGATCGTGTCACCCTGTGCCTGAGCCTTTTCTCCCCGCGAAAACTGGCTATGCTGACGGAAGAGGGTGTTCCCCCAGAATAGTATCACGATGACGGCTGAAATCAGAAAAATATGCAGAAGTATTTTATTGGCTGTTCCCACCGGAGTAGTCATCCTTTGAAGAAGTCAGGCACCGCCATGAGGAGTGTGCCGATGAGCCCGGCAATAGCTCCGGCCAGCACGGCAAGGGCGGCCAGGCTGTCGAACGGGCTTTTCAGCCGGTGGGCCGCTGGAAGCCCCCAGCTGATCAGGGCGATTCCCGCAACGAGCAGTGTTCCATGGCAGAGTGTCACCTTACGCCTCCAGGCCGCTTTCGATGGCGTCCCGGACGCGGTCGATGAGGTCATCCCGACGTTTTCCGGTCGCTCCCTCGGTAGAGATCGGGTCGCCGAAGCGGAGGGTAATCGTCCCCCTGTTGATGTGCAGTCGTTTTGGTGGATTTACGGCTGCGCTGCCGTTTATGGTGAACGGCACAATGGGAACCCCGGCCCGTGCCGCCAGCAGGAATCCACCCCGCTTGAAGGGAATGAGTTTGCCGTCCATTGAGCGGGTCCCTTCGGGGAAAATGATGACACTGACGCCGCTTCGGATCTTTTCCGCGGCGGTTGCCATCGTTTTCAGGGCCTGGCGACCGTCACTCCGGTCCAGCGGCAGATAGCCGGCACGTTTCATGGCATAACCGAAAAGTGGAATACGGAACAGTTCTGCCTTGGCAATCCAGCTGAAATATCGCGGTAGTCCGGCGTACAGGGTAAGGATATCGAAATTGCTCTGGTGATTGCCCATGAAGATGAGGGGAACGTCACGGGGGATCTTTTCCGCTCCGATCACTTCCACTTTGGTGCCGGCAATCAGCAGGCCAACGCGTCCCCAGATTTTTCCATACTGATGGAGGAATTTCCCGGTCGGATCCAGAAAGGTGATCGGCACTCCGGTGATGATGACAAACAGGGTGAAAGGTATAAACAGCAGGAGAAAGAAAATGGCTCGTATCATGGAAAACTCCCGGATTTTATCGTACCTAAAGTACTTTTTTTTCCCGGGAGAGTCAAATGATTCTAACCGCCTCGTGCCATTCGGCACGAGGCGGCGATTCGGCGGCGTCCTTTTGCCCATCGTTTCTTGTCCGGAGTTTCCGAATGAAAACCTGTCAGCGCCGGGGGGCAAGGGGGATGAATTTGTATTTTTCGAAGATCTTTGCGGCTGCGGCTTTTTGCAGGAAAGCGATGAATTTCCCGGTTTCAACCCGGCTTTTCGAGCCCTTGATTTCGGCCAGGGGATAGACAATGGCTGAATGGGACCCTGCCGGGGCGGCTGCGACCACAGCGCCACTTTTCAGGGCGGGCGTGTCCGACTGGTAGACCAGGCCGGCGTCCACGTTTCCCGATTCCACGTAGGCCAGTACTTGACGAACATCCTTGGCGAACATGATGCGTTTTTCAAGTTTTTCCCAAAGGCGGAGATTGGTCAGGGTCTCTTTTGCATAATTGCCAGCCGGTACCGTCTCCGGTTGGCCGATGCTGATGGACTGCGCCTTGCCGGACAGGTCGGCGAAGCCTCTGAGTGATGATTTTTTCTCTTTGGCAACGATCAGCACCAGTTTGTTTCCAAGCAGATTTGTCCGAGTTCCCGGAATCAGGAGGCCCTTCGCTTCCAACTCGTCCATCTGCTTTTTGCCGGCGGAAAGAAAGATGTCAACCGGGGCACCTTGCTCAATCTGTTTCTGTAGAAGCCCGGAGGATCCATAATTTATCTCCAGTTCGACGTTTGGGACCAATTTTTCATAGATTGCCTTCACGTCTGAGAGGGCATTCTTGAGGCTCATGGCCGCTGATATCCGGATCGAGGTCCGTTCGGCTGCACCGGCGGTTACCGGCAGTAATGAGCAGAACAAGAGGGCCGTTGCGGAAAAAAGTGTTATCAGTACTTGTGGTGTTTTATTCATACCCTTCATACCTCCTGGTGTACTGTGTTATTCAGTTGGTGCATGCATAGGCAGTGCCGAAGATCTTCCGGGCCCGGGACGATGCCGTGCCAGGGCCCGGCGGGTATCACTTCGAGCTTTGGCGGTGTTTCGACCGGCGAAGGTTTCCCTGCGAAGTGTGATGAGAGCCTGCCCGTTCCCGCGCCATTCTTTGCCCGGCAAATAAGCGGTTAGTTCTTTCCGTGCCCGTCGCAGGAAGGAGAGGGCGGGGAATTGTTGTTCTTTCTTGAACAGGGGCAGGTTCTGGTCTACTATTGCCGAATAACCAACGCAGTTGAATATTCTCTGCAGGAGAGAAGTCATGCTTGAGTATAAAGTCGTAGAGGTAGCAACCGTGTCAGAGGATATTCTGGAAGAGGTTTTGAATGAGTGGACCGGAGCGGGCTGGAATTTCGATGGAATGCAATTTGCCATGCGGGAGTCGAGCAGGAGGCCGAGTATGGCCTTTGTTATTTTTACCCGGGAGTCCGATTCAAAGGGGAGTGAGTAAATGGCGGAAAAAGAAATACTGTATCTAATCGACGGGTCTTCATACATCTATCGGGCGTATTATGCCATCCGCCATCTTTCTTCGCCCAAGGGTTTCCCCACCAATGCCCTGTACGGCTTTACCCAGATGCTGCTCAAGGTGCTCAAGGACCGAAAGCCCGATCATGTGGCGGTGGTATTCGATCTCGGCCGACAGACCTTCCGCACCGAATTGTACCCGGAATACAAGGCGAATCGCTCTGCCATGCCTGACGACCTGGTTCCCCAGATCGCCCCCATCAAAGAGATGGTGCGCGCTTTCAATATCCCGGTGCTGGAAAAGCAAGGGTTCGAGGCGGACGATATCATTGGTACCATTGCCCGGGAGTGTGAGAAAGCAGGGATGGCCGTTGTGGTTGTGACCGGCGACAAGGATCTGATGCAGATTGTTACCGCCAACGTTACCCTGCTTGATACCATGAAAGACCAGGTCTCCGGGATTCCCGAGGTGCTGGAGCGATTCGGGGTCGAGCCGGAGCGCGTGGTGGAGATCCTCGGTCTGGCCGGAGATACTTCGGACAATATTCCCGGGGTTCCCGGGGTCGGAGAAAAGACCGCCCTGAAGCTGATCCAGGAGTTCGGTTCACTGGATGCCCTGCTGGAACGGGCTGCTAAGGTGAAAGGCAAAACCGGGGAGCGGATTCGGGAATTTGCCGACCAGGCGCGGCTGTCCCGGAAACTTGCCACCATCGACCGGCATACTCCGGTCGACTATCGTTACGAAGATCTCGCCGCCTCTCCTCCCGACACCAAGCGTCTGGCTGATCTGTTCCGGGAATACGGATTTACCACCCTGATGAAGGAACTGACCAGCGAAGCGAGCCTCTCCACGGCAGGCTACCGGACCGTGCTGTCGGAGCAGGATTTCTCCGCCCTGCTGCGGGAACTCGCCGCTGTTCCGGCCTTTGCCGTTGATCTGGAAACCACCAGCCTCAATCCGCTGGCTGCCGAGATCGTGGGGCTGTCTTTTTCCTTCCGGGAGCATGAGGCATTCTATCTGCCGGTTGGTCATTGCTATCCGGGGGCACCGGAACAGTTGGCCCGGGAGATGGTCCTGGCGGAACTCACTCCGATTTTTACTGATCCGGTGCGGCCGAAGATCGGCCAGAACATCAAGTACGACTACCAGGTCCTGCGTCGGCATGGCATCGAAGTACAGGGTTTGTGGTGCGATACCATGCTTGCCTCCTATCTTCTTAATCCGGTTCGCTCCAGCCACGGTCTCGATTCCCTGGCAGTCGAGTTTCTCGATCACAAGATGATTTCCTACCAGGAGGTTGCCGGCAAAGGGAAGGAGCAGATCAATTTTTCCCAGGTTCCGCTGGAGCGTGCCGCGGTGTATTCCTGCGAGGATGCAGATGCCACCTTTCTGCTGCAGGGAATTTTCCTTCCCCGCCTGACCACGGCGGGAATGGACAGCCTTTTTTTCGACCTGGAAATGCCTCTGGTCAAGATCCTTGCCGAGATGGAACTTCAGGGTGTCAGGCTCGACCTGCCACTTCTCCGGGAGCTTTCCGGGATGTTTGCCGGCCAGTTGGCGAACCTCGAAAAGGAGATCTTTGCCGGCGCCGGCTGCGAGTTCAACATTAATTCCCCGAAGCAGCTGGGAGAGGTTCTGTTCGAACGACTGAAGCTACCGGCCGGAAGGAAGACCAAGACCGGTTGGTCCACCGACATGGACGTTCTGGCCCGGCTGGCTCTGGAGCATGAGATCGCCTCCCTTATTCTGCAGTTCCGGAGCATTTCCAAACTGAAATCGACCTATACCGACGCTCTGCCGAAACTGGTGGACCCGTCAACGGGAAGGGTTCATACCTCCTACAACCAGGCGGTTACCAATACCGGTCGCCTTTCCTCTTCCGAGCCGAACCTGCAGAACATTCCGATCCGCTCGGAGGAGGGACGGAAAATCCGCCGGGCTTTCATTGCCGAAGAGGGCTCATTGCTCCTGTCAGCCGACTATTCCCAGATCGAGTTGCGGGTTCTGGCCCATCTCTCCGGCGACCGGGTCTTTTGCGACGCGTTTGCCCATGATGAGGATATCCATACCCGAACTGCCAGCGAGGTGTTCGATCTCCTGCCGGGGCTGGTCTCACCCGAGATGCGACGGCAGGCAAAGACGATCAACTTCGGTGTCATCTATGGGCAGGGGGCCTTCAGTCTGGCTCGGGAGCTTGGGGTTTCCACCCAGACCGCCAAAGAGTTTATCGACAACTATTTTCGCAGGCACAGCGGGGCGCGGGATTTTCTCGATGCCTGTGTTCGGGATGCCGAGAAGAATGGCTACGTTACCACTATTCTCGGGCGAAAACTCCCCATTCCGGATATTGCCAGCAGCAACGGCAATATCCGGGCGTTTGCCCAGCGAAACGCCATTAACTACCCCATTCAGGGCTCTGCAGCGGATATTATCAAGCGGGCAATGGTTCTGGTTTCGGAGCGGATGAAGCGGGAGGCTCTCAAAAGTCGCTTGATCATGCAGGTGCATGACGAATTGGTGTTCGAGGTTCCTGAGGAAGAACGTATCCAGATGGAGATGCTGGTTTGCCATGAGATGGAGAACGCAGTTTCGCTACGGGTTCCGCTCAAGGTGGATCTGAGTTTCGGCCGGAACTGGAGTGAGGCACATTAGTAGGGGCGGCCCCGCGTGGCCGCCCAGAACCTGGCAACCACACGGGGTTGCCCCTACGCCGGGCAAACAAAAAAAGGGAACCGGATTCCGGTTCCCTTTAACTTTTCAGTCTCTCCACTCTGCCGTGGGTTTGGGGCCTCACAGCGAGTTCCCAAATATGTGGGTATCTTTGTATCGTTTCAGGCAAATCCCGCAAAAGGGGCAGCACACCGCGACCTGAAAAACACCCGTTTTGTAAATATTCCGCAGGGGCTTGATAACCTCACAAACATGGCAGAGAGACTACGGTTTGAGAGTACCGCAGGACGGCGAAAAAATCAAGGATCATTTCGGGGTGGCCAGCCGGTTAACTGTCAAGGAAGGAAACCAGCCGGTCCAGTTCTTTCATCAGCTTTTCAAAGCCCGGCAGGGTCAGTGACTGGGGGCCGTCGGAGAGCGCTTTTTCCGGGTCGGGATGGACTTCCAGCATCAGACCATCGGCGCCGGCAACCAGGGCTGCCTTGGCCATGGGCGGTACCAGGCTTCTTTTGCCGGTGGCATGGGAAGGGTCGACGATGATGGGCAGGTGCGACAACTCCTTGATCAGCGGGATAACGGCCAGATCAAGGGTATTGCGGGTAGCGGTCTCAAAGGTTCTGATGCCCCGCTCGCAGAGGATAACAGCGGAGTTTCCCTCTGCCAGGATGTATTCGGCGGCGGCGAGGAATTCTTCGATGGTTGCGCACATTCCACGCTTCAAAAGAACCGGCTTTTTGATCTTTCCCAGTTCCCGAAGCAATTCGAAATTCTGCATGTTTCTGGCCCCGACCTGGAGTACGTCAGCATAGTCGGCGACCATCCCGACGGTATCGGGACTCATGACCTCGGTTACGAAGGGGAGACCGCTGTCACGGGAGGCCAGGGCCAGGAGTTTCAGCCCTTCCTCTCTCATTCCCTGGAAGGAGTGGGGACCGGTGCGTGGTTTGAACGCGCCCGCGCGCAGCATGTCGGCACCGGCCGCCTTCACCGACCGGGCAGTCTTCAGGATCTGCGCCTCGCTTTCCACGGCGCACGGTCCAGCCATGATTACCGGACGCTTCCCGGCACCAATCTCGATTCCGGCAACCTTGACAATAGTGTTTTTTGGATGGAAATCGCGCGAGACCAGCTTGTAGGGCTTCGAGACGTGGATAACTTCCTTGACCCCGGGAAGAGCGAGCACCGTGGTATCGTCAACATATCCCTTGTTGCCGAGAACCCCGATGGCAGTCCTCTCGCTTCCCGGGATGGGTGCTGCGGAAAACCCCATCCGTTCCACCGCCTTGATAATTGCTTCGATCTGTTTCTTTCCCGCATTATGGTTCATGACGATGAGCACGAGATCCTCCGTAGGGGTCATGCCGGACTGATGAGTGCCGACACGGCTGGTGATTGTATTGTGAAAAAAGTACCATGAAATCTCCTTTGGTGGTAGTATTGTTTTTCTGTTGTCGCTGATGTTTCAGCGGGAGAGAGCTGCTCTGCCGTCTGGCTCCAGCCGGTGGTTACGAATGAAAAGGGAGAAGCCATGCGACTCAAAGACGAACAGATCGACAGGCTGGCGGAAAGAATTCTGACTGATCTTGCGGCATCATCGCTGGTTATCCTCAAGAAGGAGCGGGCAAACGTGTGCAGTTGCATCAAGGATGTCATGAGGGCTGATATGGCCTCGGAAGAGCAACTGGAAAGGGACGCCGAGCAGCTCCTCGAGAAGACCCTCCGTGCTTCGGGCGGCGGCGAGGAGATTGACCGTCACAAGATGCTGAAGATGATCAAGATAAAGCTGGCAAAGGAACGTAAAATCGTTCTGTAGTCCGCTGGTAAATGGTCTGCGGCTGGCTCTGCTTGAGTATGGCAACCGAGACAGGGTATCGGGAATGGCGGGGCGGCTGCGAAACAGAGCAGACGGCTCCCCGCAATGGTTTTTCATCAGTCTGCTGCTGACCGGCAGGTTTGGCGGCAGGTGCAGGAGGGCAGGCATGCATATATCCGAGGATCGAATCTCCCATATCGCCCATAAGATTCTGGACAAGCTCTGGGGAGACGATATTGTAGATTTCCCTGACGAAAGACGCGCACTGGAAGCCATCAAGGCCTCTTTGACATCGTATTTTTCCATTGCCGATGAGATCGATTCTCTGGTCAGGAAAAAACTCTCATCCTATTCGCAGGCAAAAGTTCCGGGAAGCCGGGACTGGGAAATCCTTTATCAGAAATTCTACCGGGAAGAGGCTGAGAAGAAGAAGTGGTAAGGCCGCAGGTCATGGATTCGAAGGGGAGAGATGAATTTTTTTGAAATTATAACTTGATTTTTCCCCGAGCCATGTTTATATTTTACGACGTGATTAGCACTCAGCTGTTTTGAGTGCTAATTTTTTTCCAAAACAATTCCATATCCAAGGCACAAAAGGAGAATGAAAGCTATGAATCTCAGACCTTTGCAGGACCGAATCATTGTGAAAAGACTTGAGGAGGAGACCATGACCGCAGGCGGGCTCTATATCCCCGACACCGCCAAGGAAAAGCCGCAGAAGGGTGAAATCATCGCTGTTGGCAAGGGCAAGGTCACCGAAGACGGCAAGCTTATTCCCGTTGATCTGAAGGTTGGCGAAAAAGTTCTCTTCGGAAAATATGCCGGTACCGAGATCAAGATCGACGGCGTTGATTATCTCATTATGCGTGAAGACGATATTCTCGGCGTAATCGAGTAACGCTTGTCTTCTGATTTCACTATACAAAACAGACTATCCAATTTCCAAGGAGGATCATACAACTATGTCTGCAAAAATTATAAAGTTTGACCAGGAAGGCAGAAATGCCATTCTGAACGGGGTAAACACCCTTTCTGACGCAGTAAAGGTAACTCTCGGTCCCAAGGGCCGGAATGTTGTGATCGAGAAGTCTTACGGTTCCCCTGTTATCACCAAGGACGGCGTCACCGTCGCCAAGGAAATCGAACTGGAAGACAAGTTCGAGAACATGGGTGCCCAACTGGTGAAAGAGGTTGCCTCCAAGACCTCCGACGTCGCCGGCGACGGTACCACAACCGCAACCGTTCTTGCCCAGGCCATTTACAGCCAGGGTGCAAAGCTCGTTGCGGCCGGCACCAACCCCATGGACATCAAGCGTGGTATCGATCAGGCGGTTGAGACCGTGGTGGCCGAACTGAAGAAGATTTCCAAGCCGATCAAGGATCACAAGGAAATCGCACAGGTCGGTACCATTTCGGCAAACAACGACAAGACCATTGGCGACATCATTGCCCAGGCCATGGAAAAGGTCGGCAAGGAAGGCGTCATTACCGTTGAAGAAGCCAAGTCCATGGAAACCACCCTGGAAACTGTGGAAGGAATGCAGTTTGACCGTGGTTACCTCTCCCCGTACTTCGTGACTGATCCTGAGCGCATGGAAGCATCGCTGGAAAATGTCAGCATCCTGATCCATGACAAGAAGATCAGCAATATGAAGGATCTTCTCCCGATTCTCGAGCAGACTGCCAAGTCCGGCAAGCCTCTTCTCATCATTGCTGAAGACATCGAAGGCGAAGCCCTTGCAACCCTCGTTGTCAACAAGCTGCGCGGTGTGCTGAACATTTGTGCCGTCAAGGCTCCCGGCTTCGGTGATCGCCGCAAAGCCATGCTGGAAGACATTGCCATTCTTACCGGAGGCAAGGTCATTTCCGAAGAACTCGGCTTTAAACTGGAAAACACCACGGTGGAAATGCTCGGTAATGCCAAGAAGATCACCATCGACAAGGACAATACCACCCTTATCGACGGCGCCGGTGACGAAGCCGACATCCAGGGTCGCGTCAAGCAGATTCGCGCCCAGATCGAAGAAACCAGCAGCGACTACGATCGCGAGAAACTTCAGGAGCGCCTGGCCAAGCTTGTGGGCGGCGTTGCCGTCATCAAGGTCGGTGCAGCCACCGAAACCGAAATGAAAGAGAAGAAGGCACGTGTTGAAGACGCGCTTCATGCTACTCGCGCAGCAGTAGAAGAGGGTATCGTCCCTGGTGGTGGCGTTGCTTATCTCCGCACCCTGGCAGCCCTTGATACCCTCAAGCTCTCCCATGACCAGCAGTTCGGCGTTAATGTCATCAAGCGTGCCCTTGAGGAGCCGATCCGCCAGATCGCCGCGAATGCCGGAGTTGAAGGTTCCATCGTGGTTGACAAAGTGAAAAACGGTACCGGTGCATTCGGCTACGACGCTTCCGAAGACCAGTATGGCGATATGGTAAGCTTTGGGATCATCGATCCGACCAAGGTTTCCCGTTCTGCTCTCCAGAACGCCGCTTCCGTGGCAGGGCTCATGCTCACCACCGAAGCGATGATTGCTGAGAAGCCGAAAAAAGACGGCGGTCCGATGATGCCTCCTGGCGGCATGGGCGGCATGGGCGGTATGGGCGGCATGGATTACTAATATCCAGCTTGACTCTGTTGCCACAACTGAAAAGGGAGCGGTTTTTTCCGCTCCCTTTTTTTATCCTCCGGCTTGCAGCCCGTGCCGGGTCAGGCGCTACTTTTCGATTCCTATCCGCGCCGGAACGCCCGCCTTGAAGTAGTGTTTGATCTCCCGCATCTCGGTGACCAGGTCAGCTGCCGCCATTATTTCGGGAGCGGCATTCCTGCCGGTAAGCACCAACTCCACGTGGGTATCCTTTTCTTTCATCAACTGCAGTAACTCTTCCGCGCTAACCAGATCATAGGATACGGCGGTATTGATTTCGTCAAGAATGACCAGGTCATACTCCTCGCCGGACACGGCTTTTTGCGCCATTTCAAATGCTGTACGTGCACATGCGGTAACTTCCGGCCCCGGTTTTTTTCGTCCGAGCCAACCTTTGTGACCGGTCTGGATAATGGTAAGATAGGGGGCGAGCATCTCGGCTGCCAGGTGTTCACCGCACGGCTCGCCGCCCTTTATAAACTGGATCATGCATACCCGCAGTTTTCTGCCCACGGCCCGGAGTGCCAGGCCGAGTGCTGCCGTGGTTTTGCCTTTGCCCTTGCCTGTGTAGACCTGAATCATGCCTCTTTCCAGCAGGTGTTTGTTCATCTCCGGTCTCCATAGTTTTCAACCGCCTGATACAAAGAACTTTTCTAGCCCGCGAGCTTCCCTTGTCCGGGGGGTTCTAGTGTGGTTCGAGAGATGCACGCTGTCAAGGTAAAACGATACGCGCTGAGAGTGCGTGACATTTTTCACGGAATTCTCTATTCTTGTTTCCGCTGGGAAGACTTCTGCACGAGACGTCCTGTCGGAATGCGTTTCGCGAAAATTTCCCTGGTGGAATGATGACGCAACCTGATTAGTTTTCATCCGGAAACGGTTCTTTTCCGCCCTGGCTGTGTCAATCCGCGGGCTTGCTTGTGCGGCGTACCTGTGTACGCCTCCGCGCAATCCCTTGATTTTCTTGCCAGGACGAAAAATCCCTCGTTTCCGAATTGAAAACCAATAGTTTCACATCCAGAGTTTCCGGATGGAAACTGATTAATAAAGGAGACTTCTTGTGGTTATACGGGTTCATGCGGTAGTGCTGTTTGCCTGCCTTCTTCTGCTGTGGCTGAGTCCTGCCGGGGCTGTTGAAGAATTTTACGCGGGCGATAGCGAAGTGATCGGTACCATGAAGTGGGGATTTATCAAGGAAAACGACTCACTGATTGAGCTTGCCCGAAAATATGGCCTCGGTTACAACGAAATAGCCGAGGCCAACCTGAACCTGGATCCCTTTATCCCGAAACTAGGCGCTTCCGTCAGAATACCAACTCTCTGGGTCTTGCCCAATCTGCCCCGTGAGCAGGGAATTGTCATTAATCTGTCGGAATTGCGCCTGTACTATTATCCGTACCCGGACACCAAGTTTGTCTTTACCTTCCCCATCGGCATCGGCGATGAAGGGAGCGAGACGCCGCTTGGGGTCTTTACCATCATTGAAAAGAGGGTCAACCCGACCTGGTATGTCCCGAAATCCATCCTGGAAAAGCGGCCGGGTTTCCCTACCCAGGTCCCGCCGGGTCCTGACAACCCGCTCGGCACCCATGCGCTGCGTCTCTCGAGCGGGTCGATCCTCATTCATGGTACACACAGGCCGTGGGGTGTCGGCAGAAGGGTCAGTCATGGCTGTATCCGGCTTTATCCGGAGGATATCCCGGAACTGTACCGGCTGGTGCCAATACGAACGAAGGTCATAATTGTGCGGCAACCGGTAAAACTCGGCCAGAAGAACGGCAAGGTTTTTCTTGAAGTGCATCGGGGGGAGGATGTTAACTATTCTCAGGAGGCGGTGAAACTCATCAAGGCGAGAAACTTGGCGTCCCTGATTGATCGGGTTAAGCTTTCGCGTGTTCTGCGCGAGAAGAGCGGGATCCCGGAAGAAATTTCCCGCTAGGCTCCTGGCGGAACAGAAACGGGTCCGGAAGGTTTGAGCGCCGTCCGGACCCGTCCAATTTCAGAACAACTACTTCTTCTGGCCAAGTTCAAAGGCCTTGCCGCAACGTGCTGCGCAGTCGTCCGCTTTCTGCGCGGCTGCATCGGCCTTTGCTGCTGCATCTGCTGCTGCCTGCTTGGCGGCATCAACATCGCCCGAGAGCGCTGTTATCTTGCCGTCTACGTCGTTCATCCTGTTCTCAAGTGCACCTACCTTGGACTCAAGGGTGCAAACTCTTGCATTCAATGGATCAATTTGCTCCCTGACGAAGCTTTCGGTTGCACAGCCGCTCAGTGCCGCGGCGCAGAGAAGTACCAAGAATATTCCAGTTTTTTTCATTGTTCATTCCCTCCTTTGTTGGCGTTTTTTGCCGGTTGTGGGCTTTTTGCAGCCTGTTGTTTGATCTAGTTCTTCTAATAAGATACCAGTTACGATGTCAATTGCAATGTGTGCAGGTAAAATTTTCTGTCGGTTCATGGTCCCATGTCTGCTGATTCTTGAGTGAAGGGTTAGGAAGTTTTCGTGTCAGAAATCTTGTCCTTGACAGGTTCAGGTTGTTTTGATATTCAGAATACACAGCAGGGGCGATTAACTCAGCGGGAGAGTGCTACCTTCACACGGTAGAAGTCACTGGTTCGATCCCAGTATCGCCCACCATGAACAAACCACAGGGCCGGACTCCACTCCGGCCCTTTTCTTATTGTGCCGGTGTTACCCGGCTTCTTGCCCGATTCTATTGGGTTACAGGTTTTCGGTTCGGGGTGGAGCATTGAAGGGGGTGGCCGGGTAGGTAGGGGCGAGAGTTTATGAACAGGGCCGGGTGTCCGCTGCATGTTTCTTTCAAAATCAGCAGGGTATCACCAGAAGTTCCCGATATAATTGCAATAACTTGTAACATGCTGTAATTGCTAACTTAATATTTTGCTAAAAAAATAGTCATTTTGCAATTTCCCCTGTGATAAATATCACTTCCCTCCCGGTTCCACGGAGTTTTCCACAGTTAATCCACAGCTTCTGTTGGGGATTAATAATTCTGGTATGGCAGATGAAAAGCGGCTCGTGATTTGTTGCTTACCAGATGCCCGGTATGACTTGCGGGAAGGGTTTGCGGTAGAGACTATTTTCCTATCCAACCTCAACACAGCGGATACCGTCCGGCCGCCAGGCAGGGGAGATGACGAATGAACCGTTCTTCCCTTGATCCGAAAGAAGTGCTCCGAAGGTAACGGTGAAGTCTCCATAGCGGTTGTTTACTTCGTCCATGGCCCGGGTTGCGAAGACCTTCATTTTATCATCGATGAACAACGGCAGCTGTTCTTCCCGGTGCCGGAGGTTCGAAAGGCGTACGCCGAGCAGCCTGATTGGCTGTTCCAGGGTGACGGAGTCCAGAATTCGCACCGCCGCCCGGTAGATATCTTCGCTGAGACTGATATAGTCGCCCTGGGTCTGCTGTTTGCCGAAACTCGTGTCAAAATCCGCATAGCGGACGTAGAGGCTGACCGTCTTGCCGGTTACGCCGTACCGCCGTGCCCTTCTCCCAACCATCTCCGACAGCTGCAGCAGGTATCTCAGGATCTCTTCACGTTTGTCGATGTCCCGCTCGAGGGTCATGCTGTGGCCCACCGACTTTACCGGTTCGGCGTCCTCTGCCGGCAGCACGGGGGAGTCGTCGAGCCCCTTTCCCATCCGCTGCAGGTATTCTCCGACAATACCAAACTTTTTTTTCAGGACTTCCACTGGAAACCGTCCCAGTTCACCGCAGGTGGTGATGCCGAAAAGTCTCAGCTGGCGTCCCAGGCGTCTTCCGACACCACAGAGGTCTGTTATCGGAAGGTTCTCCAGCACTCTGCCGATTTCTTCTGCCCTGATGATCGTCAGGCCGTCCGGTTTCTGCATGTCGCTGGCCAGTTTTGCCAGGAGTTTGTTGGGGGCGATGCCAATGGAGCAGGTAATGCCGAAACGATGGTGTATTCGCGCTTTCAGACGGTAGGCGATGTTTTCCGCGGAGCCGAAGAGGCGGAGGCAGCCGGTCACATCCATGAAGGCTTCGTCGATGGAAAATACCTCGACCAGCGGCGTATAGTCGGACAGCATCTTCATGATCTCGGCGGAGGTGTGGGTATACCTCCGGTTGTTGCCGACGACCAGGATCAGATCGGGACAGCAGCGTTTTCCTTCCCAGACGGCCATGCCGGTTTTTACACCGTATTTTCGTGCCTCATAGGAGGAGGTGGTGATGACGGTGCGATGGGCCGAGCCGATGACGGCAATGGGCTTTCCCCGCAGCGCCGGGTTCATGGCCTGCTCCACCGAGGCGAAAAAGGCGTTCATGTCTATATGGAGGATCGTTCTGTCTGATGTCATGATGTCTCGATGCCATAAAGAGACCAGCTCTGATTGTTCGTGTCGTAGACAAGCTCATAGAGTGCCTGGCCGTCTGCCACGGCAAAGTGGATGAGGATGTTTTCTCCGCATTTTTCCCGCCAGGAGTAGGTGGTTTCCACCACGGTGTGTTTTTGCCGCTTCCAGTCGAACCATACCGGCCGGATGGTCCGGCCGGGGGTGAAGACCGCCGCGACTCGAATCGGCTCCTGAATCCGTTCCATGGTTCACTCCAGGAGGCGGTAGATGCCCACCACCTTGCCGACGATGGTTACCTCTCCCTCGCCTTCCCGGACAATGATGTCGTCGTAGTTGGGGTTGGAGGCCGCCAGCCGGATTTTGTGCCGTTCGCGGAAGAAACGTTTCAGGGTTGCCTGACCGTCGATCAGGGCCACGACGATGTCACGGTTGTCCGCGGAGGGTTGGGGGCGGATCAGGGCCAGGTCTCCTTCCAGGATGGCGGCGCCGATCATGGAGTCCCCCCGGACCCGAAGAAAAAAGGCCGCACCGGAAGGAAGGCGGGTGCTGTCGATGGCAAAGTGTCCCTCGACATCTTCCATGGCCGGCTGGGGGAGTCCGGCGCGGACGGTTCCGACGATCGGCAGGGAGGTGGCGCGGGCCGGCTGACCGGACAGGACGATGCCCCGGGAGCTGCCGGAACTCTTGGCCAGATAGCCCTTCTTTTCCAGCGCCTGCAGGTGGCGCATGACGCCGAGGGTGCCGTTGATTCCCAGGTGACCGGCGATCTCCCGCTGGGTTGGCGGATAGCCGCGGCTCTCGATGAACTTGCTGATGAATGTCAGTACTTGCTGTTGCCGGGCCGTCAATTCTTCCATGGTTTACCTCGTCGCGATACGTTGTCAAATGACAACATACCAGCCGGATGGGGGTCTGTCAAGAGGCGAGGGCGACGGTTGACGGAGGCAGGTCAAAAGGGAGTTCGAAGGTGCAGGGTCGTGCCGTTTAACCTGTTGACACGAAAGAAAAGAAGTGCAATAACAATCGATAATTTTGATCGTTTTCTAATGTTGTGGGGCTTCTTTCTCTCGCGGATGGTTCTGGTGTTTTCAACCGGGTGGGATGATGAGGCTCTTTCTGGCGCTGTACGATGCGGATGTCCGTATCCCAAGCTGCCCTGATCTGACCTCAAGCGTTCGATATTTCATCATCTCCCGGGAGAAACAGTAATGCGCATCTTCCCCTGCTCCATCCTCTGTCTTCTGGCCGTCCTCATCGCCTTGCCGCTGTGGGCAGCAGAGAGTTCTTCGCGGTCGGCAGCCCCCCTTCTTCCCCAACTGGCACAGGGCATTATCGACGACCACAAGGGAATGTCCGGGGTCTATGTCCTGGAAAAGGGCGAGGAGTCGCTGCTGGCCCGGGCCTGGCTGGCCGACCACGCCCAGACCAGCATTGATATCCAGTACTTCATCTGGAGTACCGACAACATCGGCATCCTGGCGAGCGAGGCCCTGCTGCGGGCAGCCGAACGAGGGGTCACGGTGCGGATCCTGGTCGATGATCTGCTGATCGATGCCCCACCCGATGCCCTGCTTGCCCTGGCTCTGCACCCGAACATTGATATCCGCATCTATAACCCGAAGATTACCGTCGGCACCTCCAGGATCAAACGGATCAGCAACGTGGTGACTGCCCTGCGTGCCGTCAACCAGAGGATGCACGACAAGACTGCCCTGTTTGACGGCATGGTGGGGATAGTCGGCGGCCGCAACATGGCGGACGAATATTATGACTACGATCACCACTATAATTTTCGTGATCGGGACGCCCTGGTCATGGGACCGGTGGTGACCGAGATGGCGGGGAGTTTCGGCCGTTTCTGGGAAAGTCCCCTGGCAGTGCCGGTGGAAAAGCTGCTGGCCAAGAAGCTGAAAAAGATCACCCCTGAGCGGATGAACGCCATCTATGCGGACCTTCGCGCCTATGCCGAAAAGCCGGATAATTTTGCCCCCGAGGTGCGGGAAGCGCTCCGGAACCTGCCGCAGAAGTTCAATGGGCTGCTGCGCGAGATGGTCTGGGACGAGGTCCGTTTTCTGAGCGATATGCCCGGCAAGAATGACCGTCACTCCGGACTGTCCGGCGGCGGACTGATCACCACGGAATTGGCAACCCTGCTGAGGAGTGCGAAGGCCCGGGTGACAATCCAGTCCCCCTACCTGATCATGCCCGACGGCGGGCTCGATCTGTTTCGGCAGCTGGTGCGACAGGGGGTGGAGGTGCGCATCTCCACCAATTCGCTGGCCTCCACCGACAACCTGATGGCCTTCAGCGGCTACCGGAAACAGCGTCGCAGCATCCTGAAAAGCGGCGTCAAGGTCTACGAATACAAGCCGGAGCCGGCCATCAGGGGGGAACTGATGGAACGCTATCCGAAACTGGCGAAGAACGCCCCGGTCTTTGCCATTCATGCCAAGAGCATGGTAATTGACGGTGCGCTGCTGTTTATCGGCACCTTCAATCTCGACCCCCGCTCCGCCAACCTCAACACCGAAGTGGGAATATTGGTCAATAATCCGTGGCTTGCCGCACAGGTGGAACGGAATATGGAACAAGACATGCTGCCGGAGAACAGCTGGAATGCCGCCGACAATCCGGACCGCTTTGCCTCGGCAGCCAAGCGCCGCAAGGTTAAACTTCTGCAGGGCCTGCCCCTGAAGCCTCTGCTCTAGGAGCCTGTCGTGGGAAAAATGCCAAGCTTAGTCACTGTCGCAGCTTCAACTTTCGTCCTGCTTACTGCCGTGAGCCTGCCGCTGTATGCCGCTCCTCTGTCACCGATAACGCAGGCCTGCCGGGAGCAGCAGAACGAGCGGGATCTTGCCTGCCAGAAGCATCTGGCGGAGATGCGCGACAAAGGCCAGAGGGTGGTGGGCACGGCGCTGGACCGGGAAATAGCTGCTTTCCTTACCCTGGCGGAGCGGGCCCTGGCCCTGCGGGCGGAAACCATCAAGGAGGGGGAGCGGTTGCAGGCCAGGATGGAGCAAGGCAAACCGCTGTCCGGTGACGACCTGGCCCTGCTCAACCGGGGACTGGTGGCGCACCTGGCCTTGCGGAAAGAGCTGCTCGCCATCGCCGAATCCCACGAATGCTGGCTGGATCTGACCGGCTATGAACTCGCCGCATACGGGATCACTCCGGAAATCCGTCTCAAAGGCATCATGCTCTCCCTTTCTTCGGCCCTGGTTCTTTATGATAACTACCTGCTTGCTGTTTCGCTGTTCGAGGGGGACGGCAAGCTGCGTCGCCTGCTCAATGAAAGTGACCCCGGCTATGCGGTGAACAGTGCGGAGTTGGCAAAGATAACCCTGAGCTATAACTCGGTGGCAAACCGGGAGCGGGTGCGCCGGGCAATCCGCTTCTATAAGAGGGAAGTGAAGAATCAGCGAGCGATGATCGAGGCAAGTGCCAGCAGCGGCTACCTCATGAGCCTGATCGCACAGAGTCCTTCCTATACCATGGTCAGTGCCTGGTCTCCCTTCTACCTCATCAGCAGACACATCGGATTTTTGGGCGCGGTCACTTCAGACGCGTTGGCAGGGCTTGATCGCCAGGGCGTCAACCTGTTCAGCATGGTCTTCGGCAATGCGGTGGGATTGGTTGAAACCCGCAAGGGTAAGCTCTACGGCAGAAGTGACGTGCGGGGCAAGCTCCAGCGGACTCTCGCGGCCGGGGATATCGTGCTGGAAAAAACCCCTTTCCGGCTTACCGACAAGCTGATCCCGGGGTACTGGGGCCACGCAGCGGTCTGGATCGGCACGGAGAGCGAACTGAAAGAGCTGGGAATCTGGGATGACCCGATCGTGGCCCGTTACCATGAGCAGATCAGGGCGGGCCGGCTGGTGGCGGAGGCGCTCCGCTCCGGGGTGGAAATGAACAGCCTCGAGCATTTCCTCAATATCGACAGCATCGGAGTCCTGCGGAAGCCGGGTCTGAGCAGGGGAAGCCGGGCCAAGACCATCATCCAGGCTCTCAGGCAGGTGGGAAAACCCTACGATTTCAATTTCGACGTGGAATCGAAGGAGCGGGTCTACTGTTCAAAGCTGGTCTATCTCAGTTACAGCGGCATCGACTGGCCCACCAGGAAATCCCTCGGACGCACCACCTTCACCCCCGATGATGTCGCTGCCAAGGCGGCGCCGGGCGGAGATCTTCAGCTGGTGACCTTTTACCATGACGGAAAGCTGGTGAAGGACCAGCCGCTAGAGCGGATGGTGCGGTTGATGGGGGTCCAGGCCGAACAGTGAGGGAAGTGGAGGGGGCAGCCCTTAACACGAGACACTTTCAATCTCCTGCATCTGATTACCTGTAATGTCCAATGTCGAGGGCTTGACCCCTCATGCTTCCACGTTTTCGCAGACCCGGTCCCAAATTATCCCGATAGCCTCACTCACTGCAATTCTTAGCAGCCCCCTTTTGTTGCCAAAAACGCGGCTCTAAGGCCAATACAGTGCCTAACATATCTTTTAATTTACACATATCAAGTATTTACCTTGGTCCGACCCCCAGGCTCTTTCGCTGCGGGCTTATCTCCATTTCCATTCGCTCCGCTATCCAAGCAAAGAATACGGGCAGTCGAGACTACTACGGCGTGATGCTTACCTCAGTGGAGCCCGGGGACTCGCTGGAGATATCGATGGCGGTCACCTGGTAGAAATAGGTAACCCCGCGCGTCACCGTAAGGTCCGAGTAGCTGGTTGTGGAAACCCCGGTGGCTATCTTGCTCTTTCCGGTAATGGTGCCGGTCTGGGTGGTGCCGCGATAGACATTGTAACCGGTTGCCCCGGAGACGGTGCTCCAGGCCAGATCGACCTGACCGGCCACGGTGGTAGCGGTCAGGTTGGCAGGCGCGGGGAGTGTCCCCAAGGAGACATTTACTTCATTGGAGGCGTCGGATTCTCCCTTGGCGTCCTGGGCCGTCACCTGGTAATAGAAGGTGGTTCCGGTTGTCAGGGTGGTATCGGTATAGGTCGTGGCTGTGAGGTCCGAGGCAATCTTGGTTTTGGTGTTGATGGAGCCGGACACGGTTCCCCGGTATACGTTGTACGTGACTATTTCCGTGCCGGATTCGACGGCTTCCCAGTTCAGTACGGCCCCTCCGGAGCCGGCCGTGCCGACCAGATTCTTGGGCGTATCCGGTCCATCGCCGCAGCCGGTGACCATGGCCAGCAGCAGCATCAAAACTACCGTCAGGATTCGCTTCACCATATATTTCCTCCTTCACGGTCTTTCTGCACCAGTAGATAGTTTCTGTCCGGAAAGGGTGCTTTTCCGCCCTGACTGTGTCAATCTTCGGGCTTGCTTGTGCGATGTACCTATGTACGCCTCCGCGCAACCCCTTGATTTCCTTGCCAGGACAAAAAATACCCGCTTTCCGAATCAGAAACCACTAGTTTCTCATCCGGAGTTTCCGGGGACATAATACCGATTTTTCAAGAAACCGACTATTAATTCGTATTATGTCCCCAAAATTTCCGTATTATGTCCCCAAAATTCGTATTATGTCCCCAAAATTCCTGGTTTTTCCTCAACGACAAGCTCAACGGTTTTCATGCGGATGCCACGGATTGTATCAAGTCGGTAGCGCACGCAGAGTAATGACTTGCCGTATTGCTCCACAAACCGTGTTGTCCCTTTCTGTCCGGGCTTCAGGCTTGTGTGGGTTTTCATGTGCTTTAGCCGTATGGTATCCATATTCGTACCATTTCCTGTCTGTGTTTTCGCAAAACAAAAGCCGCTCCCATCGGCATCATGCTGACGAAAGCGGCTTTCATTCATATCCCAACGACTCCAGCGGCGCACAACACTGCATCCCTCCGGAACATCTGTTTCGGTAACAACTATAAGTCAGAGTTTATTACCGTATCGTAACGAGATATGTCAATGATTCTAATGATAGGCTTTTCCCTAGGGTGAAAGGCATTACCTGCCGAGTATTCCCAGCGCCTCCTGCAGCGGTTTCCCCGCCCCATCCAGCCAATGGATTTCCACCCCCTGGCGCTCCATGCGGCGAAACCAGTTGTCCTGGCGTTTGGCAAAGTCGTGGATGGCACTATTTAGTTTTTGAAACAGGTCGTTCCTGTTCAGTTCCCCCTTGAGGTGACGGGCGACAAAGCGATATTCGAGGCCGTAGAACTCAAAGGTCTCAAAAGGGACCCCCTTACGGTGCAGTTCCGCCACCTCTTCGATCAGTCCTGATTCAAGGCGCGCCTTCAGGCGGGCGGTGATCCGCTGGCGCAGGACACTCCGCTCCCATCTGACGCCGAACACCAGCGGCCGGATCTCGGGGAGCGGCTCAGGCTGGTGGGTCTTCTCGTGCTCGGCAATCTCGATGGCCCGCAACAGACGGTCCCGGTCCAGGAGGTCGGTGGTGTTGTGGAGGCGGGGATTGATTGCCATGAGTCGCGCGGCAAGGTCCTCCGGGGAAAGAATGGCAAGCTCCCGGCGCAGGACGGGATTTTCCGGTACTTCCACCATCCGGTAGTTTCGCAGGACCGCGTCCAGGTAGAGGCCCGTGCCGCCGACGATGATCGGCAGGCGCTGACGTCCACGGATTTCTTCCATGGCGGCAAAGCAGAACTTCTGGAAAAGGAAGACATTGAACTCCTCTCCCGGTTCTAGGATGTCGATCAGGTGGTAGGGGATATCCTCGTACTCGACCAGGTCCTTGCCGGTGCCGATGTCCATGCCGCGGTAAACCTGGCGGGAATCGGCGGAGATGATCTCTCCGTTCAACTCACGGGCGAGTGCAACCCCCAGGCGGGTTTTGCCGGATGCGGTGGGTCCGAGAAGTACGATTGTGTCATAGTGCATGTCAGCTCCCTGATGATCGTTACGACATGACCCAAGGCGTAGGGGCGCTGCTTGCCGCGCCCAATGTTTTCGAAAAAAAGGGCGCGGCAAGCAGCGCCCCTACGCGCCAAAATTCAGATTGGAAATGCCGGATGAACTCCTGCTGTGCCTTTTGTCTATATCCCCAGCCCCGCTTAATTTATCTTCCAACTTTACGGAACATACGCTACTATTTGCATCCGTTTCAATCTGCTTCAACCTGCAAACGGCTTTGTGCGGAGGGCCATGGCGGTGCAAAAGGGAAAACCGGCAAAGAAGTATTCCCAGGCGGGGCGGGTGCACGACATTATCCGCCTTATCGAGGCACGCCACGGGATCACCATCGAAGAACTGGCCGAAGAGGCCGGAGTTACCCGCCGGACTATCCACCGGGATCTGAATGCAATTCACGAAGCCGGCTATCCGTTGATTTCCGAGTGGACACTTGGTCGCAAGGTCTACCGCTTCCTGACCCGCTTCAAGGATGTGCCTCCCATCAGCTTCACCCTTCAGGAACTGATGACCCTCGGGTTTCTCCGTTCCCAGCTGGATTTTCTGGAAGGTACTCCCTTCCACGATGATATGGAAGCCATGTACCGCAAGGTGAACTCGGTTCTTCCTCCCCGGTATGCCGCCCATATGGAACGGATCGCGGGCGTATCCCTTCCCCTGCTCCAGGGGCGGCGCGACTACTGCCGGGCAGGGGTACCTCTGCGGATTCTCCGGGATGCCCTCATTTACCAGTACCGGGTGACCATCGACTACCAGGTGCCGGGAAAGGATTTACCTTCCTCCTACCAGGTCGATCCGTACACCATGATTTTTCATCGTGGCGGACTTTACCTGCTCGGCTACGCACACAATCGCCGGGCACTGCGTACTTTTGCCATCGAGCGGATCAGCCGGGTTGTCAAAGAAAATGAACGTTTTGAGTTGCCTGCCGAATTCTGTCCCCATGCGCAGTTGCGGAATGCCTTTGGCATTGTGGAGGAGTCGGCAGTTCCGGTCCGGGTGCGCTTTTCACCGAAAGTTGCTCATGCCGTCAGGGATCGGATCTGGCACTCAACCCAGAGGGTCGAGGAGCTGGACGACGGCGGGATTGTCCTCTCTTTTGAAGCGGGCGGAACCAAAGAAATCGTTTCCTGGGTCCTTTCCTATGGCCAGTATGCCGAGATACTCGATCCGCCGGAATTCCGTTCCGAGGTAAAAAGTATCGTGGCGAATCTGGTCAGGGTGTATGCTGTGTCGGCGGAAGCGGAAAAAACGTAACTGATTCGTCAGTAACAGGCGAAACCGGAATTATTTTTATTTGAACAGGATTAACAGGATCTTCAAAAAACAGAAGGCAACCTGCTTTCACCGCAAAGACGCAAAGTACCCAAAGTACGCAAAGGAAAGTCGCGTTCTTGATGGGTAGTCAACAACTGCGTTAGTTTAGGGTAACGACCTCGATAATGGTAATGTTTTCTTTGCGACCTTTGCGACCTTTGCGACTTTGCGTTAAATATTCAGGGTTTTCCCTCGCATTTCCCCAAAATCCTGAACTTGATGATTTTAACCCGTCTATCCTGTTAATTTTTCAATTTCAGATTTCGTACTAGATTATGTATTTCATTTGGAGGAGAAACATGGCAAAAAACTTTTCCGCGGCAACAATGGATTCCCTTGCACTCCTGCTGATTCGCCTGCCCCTGGGGGTGATTTTTTTCGCCCATGGCTCCCAGAAACTTCTGGGACTGTTCGGCGGGCCGGGTCTTACCGGCACCCTGAGAAATTTTGAGGTTCACCTGGGGATTCCTCCGCTGCTCACGCTGCTGGCCATTATCGCCGAGTTCGGCGGAGGGCTTGGCGTCCTGTGTGGTGCTTTTACCCGACTCTCCGCCTGCGGCATTGCGGTGACCATGGCGGTGGCCATGTATAAGATTCACTGGGTGAACGGATTTTTTCTCAACGCCTCAGGCAAGGGGCATGGCATCGAATTCACCCTGGCTCTTCTCGGAATGGCCCTGGCCCTCGTTGTCACCGGCGGAGGTCAGTGGTCCCTTGACCGGCTTATCTGGAAGAGGTAGTTCCTCTCCGTAACCATGCCGAATGCTTCGCTCTGCGTGTCCTGTATCAGGCGGTTTTGCGGGGCAGAAACGCCGGCAGGAAGACCAGGGCGAACAGGACTGTTGCACCGATACCGTAATTGGTGGCCCAGCCGATGGAGGACATGGCACCGTAGTCGGTAAAGGCCAGGGAGCCGAAACCCGCGATGGTTGTCAGGGCTGAAAGGAGGACGGCGCGGCCGGCCTGGACGTACTCGGTTTTCTCTCCGTCGATCCGCGCACCGCCGACCCTGTGGGCAATATGGAGCCCGTAATCGCTGCCCATGCCGAGAATGGTGACGAGCACCATGGCATTCATGAAATTAAGGCCCATGCCGGTTATCGCCATCATGCCGGTCATGACCACTACCCCGGACAGAACCGGAAAGAGCGAGGCAAATATACCGGATAGGGAGTTGAAGTGGGCCAGGAGGAGGCAGAGCACCAGTGTCCCGCCGAGCAGAAAGCCCCATAGGAAGCTGTGTTTTACCGACTCCGCCAACTGGCTGCTGACCATGTCGATGCTGGTGGCCCGGGCGGCCGGGTCCTGAACAGCGAGATCTCTGAGGAAGTCCTTCTGGGAGAATTCTTTGCCCGAGTAGTAGAGATAGACAAGGAGATGCCAGCCGTTTTCATCCTGTACCAGGTGCCTGTCCACAACACCGCGCAGGGGTGATTCGCTGAGATGTTCTATCCCTTCGTCAGCCGGTGCTGGTCCGGCGTCTTTCAGCCTGGCCAGGCCAGTCAGAAAGGGCTGGAAAGGCTCGAGGGCAAAGCCGTTTCTTTCCAGTGCCCCTGCCACCTGCTGCTCCCACCGTTCCGATCCGGCGCTTTTTGCCAGGTCAGCCAGTATTTCCCGCTGCGTTTCCGGGCTGTTTACCACCCGGTCGAGAGATGACCACGCGACGATTTGTCCTTTCCGCTGATAGCGTTCCGCCAGCGCCGCGATGCGGCTTCCCCGCCCCATGACCTGTTCCAGGTTTTTCCCTTCCACGGTGACCAGCATCTGTTTCGGGCTGAGACTCAGGTGCTTTTCCAGCTTTTCCTGGGTCAGAAACGCCTCGGAGCTTCGCGGCTGGAGATTTTTCAGCTCTCCTTCGAAGGTGAGAAAAAAGGAGGCGGCCAGGGAAACTGCCACCAGAAGTAAGGATAGAGGGATCACCACCTTGCGATGGCGACGGCTGAAGCTCCAGACCCGGCCGAGTCCGAATCCGGGCAGCGGTTTATAGACGGTTGCGGGAAAACGTCGCTCCGAATAGACCAGCAACGGGGGAAGAAACAGGAAGGTCGCATAGAGGGAGAAAAGTACACCGAGTCCCACCAGGAGCCCCAGTTCCGACAGGGCCCGGACATCGGAAATGACCAGCGCCAGGAAGGGCAGGGCGGTGGTCACGGCTGCGGTGAACAGGCCGTGTCCGGTATTGGTCACCGCACGACGCAGCGCTTCCAGCGGGCTGGTCCCGTTGCTGCGCTCGGCATAGAACCGGTCGTAGAGGTGGATGGAGTAATCGGTGCCGAGGCCGATGATCAGCGCGGTGAAGGCAAAGGAAATGATATGGATCGAGGGGAGGAAAAGCCCGGCGACTCCCAGTGCCATCGTTATTCCGTAGAGGAGGATCAGCGGGATGAGGAGGGTCGGAAGAAAACGGCGATAGGTGAGGTAGAAGAGCCCCAGGACCACGAAAAGGGATGAAATGATACAGACGATGATATTTCGCTTCATTACCGATTCGTCGATGACGGCGCTGAGGTGGGCGCCGGTGCAGGAAATTGCGACCCGCGCGTCCCGGCGCGCCTCGTTGATACCCGCCACGAGTTTGCGGGCAAAGTCCATGTCGTTCACCGGTTTCGCCGGTTCGGCAATCATGATCAGGACCCTGCCGTCCCGGGAAAGAAAGTAGGGGGAGTCGGGGTCGAGGTTCAGCGCCTGACCAGCTGCCTTCAGGCGGGGCAGCACCAGGTCCCGGAGCGAGAGGGGGTCGGCAGCGGCAAGATCGCGCATGCCCATGCCCATCTGGCTTGCCAGTTCTGTCTGGGTACGCAGCAGGGATTGCTCAATCGCGTCCGGGGTCAGCCGCTTCGCGAATGATTCCGCTTGCGACCGGTCAAGAAACAGCTGTGGCTGGGTGACGGCATAGCCGATGAAACGGGCAAAGGCTTCTGCCTCAGCCGCATCGAAAACCCTATAGGTGATGCGGGAGAAGGCGGGTTTGTCGTCTACCGTGACCGCCTTGAGTCGCGCGGCAAAAGCGTCGGCCTCGGGGACGAGGTCCTCCCGGTTGCCTTCGAGGAGAAAGATCGCCTGGCGGGAGCCGCCGGTCCATTCCAGGGTGTCGAGAAAGAGCTTGAGAGGCCCCTTTTCCGCCGGAAAGAGCTTGAAGATATCCGCTTCGAAGCGTGTCGAAAGGATCGAGAGGGACGCAGGCAGCAGGAGAAAAACCGCCACGAAAAACACCAGGAGCGGTCGCCGTGTCGTGATCCGGTAGAGCCACTCCAGGTGTCGTTGGGTTCCTTTATGGACGAGGGTGGTCAGACCACCGAAGAAAGGATGTGCCATGGCCGGTTACAGCCCCCGGAAAGCGGTGAGGGGCAGCACGTCAATGCCCTCCAGGGCAGGGGTCAGGACAGCATCGTCCACGGGCTGGTTTAGCTCCGGTTCGTCAAAGATCAGCCGCACCGTATCCCCCTTGGCATTGCTGATTTCGATGGAAGAGGGAAAAGCAACGCCGTTCCGGTCATGATAGTCTTTGTAGATGACCCGGTCGCCCTCTTCATTCGTTTTACTGCTCAGGAGCCCCCGATCGTCATAGCAGAGAATTTCCTTCTTGCCCTCAGGAGTGATAACTTCCTGTGACGTTGCTTGGTTACCTTCGATCGCCGGAGCGGGCTCCACAATCCAACGCATCATTCCCCAACCCTTCAGGGCATTGTCGGACGGAATGTCGGAGATGAGACCCTGGTAGGCGGTCTGTTTCGCGGGAATCATGCAGGTGATCCGGTCATCGGCAACAAACAGGTCCATCAAGGTAAAGCCGAACGGCGAAAACACCGCCAGATGGAAACGGTCGGGCTGCTTGAAGACCAGGTAACCCCGTCCGCCGATCTGTTTTTCGCCTGAACGCACTGAAAGGGAAACCTCCGACTGGAGGGTTTCCACCTGCTTTCCCGGTTTGGTGCTCGGCAGCGGTTTCGGCGCTGTGGCGCAGGCAGAAAAAGTCAGCAGCAGGGCCGGTATCAAGAGGAGTTTTTTTGCGAGAGAAAAGGTTTTCTGGACTTTCATGGTGACTCCGTTCGTTACGTTCAGGTCTGTTTGCCAGCCTGAAGGTGTTTTGTTTGGCTCCGGATAGGGGCATCATAGCATAGTTGCCTGCCTGCATGCTACCGGCTTCCCCCGGTGCCTAGTGTTCCGGCTGCCGTTACACCATCACCTCCCCGAAATGAAGAAGGCGGCCTTTCGGCCGCCCACTTTTTCCGCTATTTCAGATTTCGCTTGATTCTTTCCACCGCCTCGATCACGTTGTCGCGATTACAGAAGGCGGAGAGCCGGAAGAACCCTTCACCGCTTGGCCCGAACCCGCTGCCGGGGGTACCGACCACGTTGCATTCGGTCAGAAGCTTGTCGAAAAATTCCCAGGAGCTCATGGTGTTCGGTGTTTTGAGCCAGATATAGGGAGCGTTGACGCCGCCATAGACGGTAATGCCCGCTTCGGCAAGACCGGTCCGGATGATCCGGGCATTTTCCATGTAGTAGTCGATGATTTCTTTTACCTGGGGCCATCCTTCGTCGGAGTACACCGCGGCGGCAGCCTTCTGAACCGGGTAGGAGACACCGTTGAATTTTGTCGACTGGCGACGGTTCCAGAGCTTGTTGAGCTGAATCGGTTCGCCGGCGGCGGTGTGCGCGGTGAGCTCTTCGGGAACGACGGTCAGGGCACAACGCACCCCGGTGAAACCGGCGGTCTTGGAGAAGGAGCGGAACTCGATGGCACACTTCTTCGCCCCTTCAATCTCATAGATGGAATGGGGGATGGTCGGGTCGGTGATGAATGCCTCATAGGCAGCATCAAAGAAAATCACCGCATTGTGCTGCAGGGCGTAGTCCACCCAGCCTTTCAGCTGTTCCCTGGTTGCCACTGCTCCGGTCGGATTGTTGGGGAAGCAGAGGTAGATAATGTCCACTTCCTGATCCGGAAAGGCCGGGTTGAACCCGTTTGCTTCGGTACACGGCAGGTAGACCAACCCCTTGTAGTAGCCCTGTTCGTTTGCCTCGCCGGTGCGGCCGATCATTACGTTGGTGTCGTTATAGACCGGGTAAACCGGATCGCCGATGGCCACCACGTTTTCCAGGGCGAAAATATCCAGGATGTTGGCGCAGTCGCACTTGGAGCCGTCGGAGATGAACACCTCGGAGGCCTTCAGCTCGACGCCGAGCGGTTGGTAGGATTTCTCGATGATGGTGTTGATCAGGAATTCGTAACCCTGTTCCGGGCCGTAGCCCATGAATGACTTCTCGGTTGCCATTTCCTCAACGGCGTCCTGGAAAGCCTTGATGATGGCAGGCGGAAGGGGGCAGGTAACGTCGCCGATGCCGAGGCGAATTACCTTGGCCTGGGGATTTGCTTCGGTGAATGCCTTTACCCGGCGACCGATCTCGGGAAAGAGGTATCCTGCTTTCAGTTTCAGATAGTGTTCGTTGACAAGGGCCATACGTAAACCTCCTGTTGATTTCATGAAATAAAGGAAATGCCGCGGAAGCGGCATGAGCGTTGCTGGTTGGCGTCGAATTTCTACTGTGCAGGTACACTGGACCCTCAGGCAGAGGGTGTAGTGTACCTGCACCAACAGCGGTAATTTACCTCAGACCGAGGACGTCCTGCATATCATAGAGTCCCGGTTCCTGATTCACCACCCACTTTGCGGCACGGGCCGCCCCGTGGGAGAACATATCCCGGGTGTGGGCCCGGTGGGTGATCTCGATCCGCTCACCCATACCGATGAAGTAGGCAGTGTGCTCGCCGACGATGTCACCACCGCGAATAGTCTGCATGCCGATTTCATCCCTGGTCCGCTCGCCGCAGATACCTTCACGGTGGAAATTTGCCACTTTGCCGTAGTCCCGTCCGAGGGCTTCCGCAACAACCTCACCCATGCGGACCGCTGTGCCAGAAGGGCTGTCCTTCTTCATTTTATGGTGAGCTTCGACGATCTCAACATCGAAATCATCGCCAAGGATCTTTGCCACATCCTTGAGGATCTTGAACATCACGTTGACACCCACCGACATGTTGGGCGCCAGCATCACGGGAACTGTGCGGGCCAGTTCCACTGCCAAAGCGCGTTCTTCGGGGCTGAAACCGGTGGAGCCAATCACCATCGCCTTGTTGTTCAGTCCGCAGACCTCAAGGTTTTTCAGCGAGACCGTTGGCGCGGAAAAGTCGATGAGCACATCGCAGCCCTTGACCAGCTCGTTAAGATTATCGATGATGGGTACATCCAGGGCGCCGCATCCGGCAATCAGCCCGGCATCCATGCCGAGATAAGGATGCCCGGGCCGTTCCAGTGCCCCGGATAATTGCAATTCCGGGTCTTCCTTCACTGCCGTAATGACACGGCCTCCCATACGTCCGGCTGCTCCGCTGACAGCTACTTTAATCATGATATCCCTCGTGTTTATGTTGGGGACCACATCCTGTGGTTACCCTTGGAACGGGCAGGCACGCGCTTGCAGTGGCCTGCCCCAAGCAAAAAATTACATCAAACCGTATTCTTTCATGATGCCGGCAAGTTTCGAGGTGTTTTCCTCGGACATGGGGGCCAGCGGCAGACGTACATCGTCGGAGCAGATACCCATGAGCCCGAGGGCCGTCTTTACCGGCACCGGATTGGTTTCGATGAACATGGCGTTGCTGATTTTCAGGAGTTTCAGGTGGAGGCGGAGTGCCTCCTCCATGTTTCCGGCATTAAAGGAGTCGATCATGGCTGCGATCTCTTTCGGCATGATGTTGGCGGTAACCGAGATAACGCCCACGCCGCCGCAGGCCATCAGCGGAAAGGTAATGAAATCATCTCCTGAAATAACGTCGATCTTGTCGCCGCAGAGGGCGATGATCTCCGACGCCTGCTGCAGGGAGCCGGTAGCCTCCTTGATCGCGACAATGTTGGAAATTTCCGCAAGTCTTGCCACTGTCTCTGGAAGCATATTAACCGCAGTGCGACCCGGAACATTGTAGAGAATCTGCGGAATGGCAACGGCTTCGGCCACTGTTTTGTAATGGCGATAGAGCCCTTCCTGGGAAGGTTTATTGTAGTAAGGGGTAATAAGAAGCGCACCGTCCGCGCCGACTCTTTTGGCATGTTCGGTTATCGCAATGGCTTCCTTGGTGGAGTTGGAACCGGTCCCGGCAATAACGGGGACCCGCTTCTTTGTCTGATGAACGACGATCTCGACTACCCGGTCGTGCTCCTGATAATCGAGGGTGGATGCCTCGCCGGTGGTGCCGCACGGGACAATGCCGTCCGTGCCGCTCTCGATCTGAAATTCGACCAGCTCTCTCAGCTTTTCCTCATCGATTTCACCGTTTTTAAACGGGGTGACGATGGCGACGATACTCCCCTTGAACATGCAGTACTCCTTCCTCAGTGGAAAATAAATTTCCCTGAAAACGCAGGGGCTGTTTCTTCCGTGCCCCTCGTGGATGGTCTATTCAAAATGGTCGGACAGTGCGAGGCGTCAGAGAAATGAGGGGATCTTCTCTCCCCGGATAAGCTCCTCGACCTTTTCCCGTTCGCGCACAACGAAAAAGGAATTACCCTTTACCATCACTTCAGCAGCGCGGGGACGGCTGTTGTAGTTGCTGCTCATGGTGAAACCGTAGGCTCCGGCGGACATGAATGCGACGAGGTCTCCCTGCTTGAAGGCCGGCATTTCGCGATCCTTGGCGAGAAAATCACCCGATTCGCAGATGGGGCCGACGATGTCGGCAACAATGGTGCCCTGCTGATCTTTGCGTACCGCCTGCACTCCATGGTAGGAGCCGTAGAGGGATGGTCGGGCCAGGTCGTTCATAGCGGCGTCCACGATCACGAAGTTCTTCTCATCGCCTTTTTTCGTGTAGAGGCATTGAGCAACCATGATGCCGGCATTTCCCACCAGGTTACGTCCCGGCTCGAACAGCAGGTGAAGGCCCATATCTTTGGTTTCCGCAACGATGGCCTCGCCGTATTCCGCGGGCAGCGGCGGTGCTTCGTCGCTGTAGGTAATGCCGAGACCGCCTCCGAGGTCGAAGTACTGGAGGGTGATGCCGGCTTCCTTCAGACCGTCGATGAGACGTTTCAGCTTCTTGATGGTGTCGATGAAGGGCGAAACCTTGGTCAGCTGGCTGCCGATGTGGCAATCGATGCCGATCACATCCAGGTTGGCCATCTTGGCAGCTCGTTTGTACTGTTCCAGGGAACGCTCGATATTGATGCCGAACTTGGCTTTTTTCAGGCCGGTGGTGATGTAGGGGTGGGTCTCGGGGTCCACGTCAGGGTTTACCCTGATGGCGATTCCGGCCTTCTTGCCAAGGCGCCCGGCGACCCGGTCGATGCGGTCCAGTTCTTCCTCGGACTCCACGTTGAAGAGGAGAATGCCGGTGTTCAGGGCATACTCGATTTCGTCATCTTTTTTTCCCACACCGGAGTAAACGACTTTTTTCGGGTCGACTCCGGCCGTGATCGCGCGGTAGAGTTCACCGCCCGACACAATATCGACCCCGCCTCCCTGGTTGAAGAAGGTTTTCAGTACTGCCAGGTTGGAATTTGCCTTCATGGAGTAGCAGATGGTATGGGGAACTGGCGCGAAGGCCTCGTCCATGGCCGTGTAGTGACGTTCCAGGGTCGCATGGGAATAGATGTAAACCGGTGAGCCGACCGATGCCACGATATCCTTTACCGCGACTTCCTCAGCGTACAGTTCGTTTCCTTTGTACTGAAAATGGTGCATACCGCCCTCCGATATAAGTGATCCGGCAGAGCCTGCCGTGTAAGGATGAAAGTTTTCTTTTGTAGCACACGAGGTGTTAAAAGTCAAAAAAGGGCTGTTCTGTAGTTGTTTTCGGGAAAGGCCAGGCAGTATGGCATCCCCCTTTGCGGGCATTCAGTTGTCGCGGAAATGCCTGTCGACCAATGAAGTTTCTTTCGTAAATTCCGGAACCTCCAGAGGTAAACTATTTATTCGGAAAGAGAGAACTTTCCTTCCGCCTCATTGGAGAGATCGCTTTCAACCAGGTCAGAGCCTATTTTCACCAGGGTTCGCACGGCGTAAAAATACAGTACTCCATGTTCCATGTGCGGGTCGGCGAAAGTGGTGGCGTCGGACTTTACTATTGCGAACGGTGACAGGGGCATGACGCCATTCGCCTGTTTTCGGTAGATGGAAAATCCTTCCAGGGCTACGTTCGGGGGCAGTGCTGGTGGCTTCCATTGGAGAGTTACGCCATCAGGGGTTTGCTGGGCGGAAATTGCAGGAGGTGCGGGCGGCACTACCTTTGACCTGCGGACTTTATTGGAACTCTTACTGGTTGCTCCGTCCTGCTGAAAGGAGACGACCTTGTACTGGTAGGTTTTCCCATTCAGCAGCTCGCTGTCGAATAAGCAGTAGCGGGAGCCGAACTGCAGGACATCCCCCAGGTATTCCGGATCAACGAGCTTGACCTGGCGGTAGGCATTCGGGCATTCCTCGCAGTCTTGATCGGGCGGGAGCACATCACGGCGAAGGACCCGGAATCCGGCCAGGTTTTCCAGGGGGCCGCCCCATTCTTCTTTGCCGGGTCGCGACCAGCAGACGAGGAAACGATTCCCTTTCTGCTCGACCTGGAGATCATTGATGGCTGCAGGAACCAGGGCCTCCGGCGCTACCAGGGGACCGCGTTTGCCGCAGGCGGTGAGGAGAAGGGCTATTCCGATCCAGAGACAATACTTTTTCATAGCGCAGGCACCTTCCGGGTTTGAGAAACAGGTTCTAGGTTCAACGTTCAATGTTCAATGTTCAATGTTCAGAAAACCTGGCAAGATCCAAAGGCGATGTACCATGGCTGATACAATGACGAAATATCATGCATCGACGAAATTATCCGCTGCAACGGAAACCTTGAACGTTGAACAGTTTTTTACTTTTCTTTTTTCAACCGCTCTATCTCCGCCTTTACTCTCACGAGGGCGGTGCCGCCGGTGGCGTTTCGGGCATTGACGCTCGCTTCAAGGGTAATGGCATCGTAGATGTCGGCACCGATCAGATCGGAAAAGGCCTGCCATTCGGCCCGGGTGAGCTCTTCCAGCCTTTTACCATGCTCGATGCAGTAGCGGACCGATTTCCCCACCACCTCATGGGCTTCCCGGAAGGGCATGCCGGTGCGCACCAGATAGTCGGCAACATCGGTGGCGTTGGAGAAGCCACGGGCAGCAGCCTCTAGCATGACGTCGGCCTTGATTTTCATCTCCCGAACCATGTCGGCAAAAATTTTCAGACTTCCCTTGACCGTGTCGATGGTGTCGAAGAGCGGTTCCTTGTCTTCCTGCATGTCCTTGTTGTAGGCCAGCGGGAGAGCCTTCATCACGGTGAGGAGTGCCATGAGGTTGCCGTAGACCCGGCCGGTCTTGCCCCGCACCAGTTCCGGAACGTCCGGGTTTTTCTTCTGCGGCATGATGGACGAGCCGGTGCAGAAGGAGTCGGAGAGCTCGATAAAGTCGAATTCGCTTGTCGACCAGAGTATCAGTTCTTCGGAGAAACGGGACAGGTGCATCATCAGGATCGAGGATGCGGAGATGAACTCCAGGGCGAAATCCCGGTCCGAAACGGAGTCAAGGGAGTTCCGGGTCGGAGCGGAGAATTCGAGCTCGCTCGCTACATATTCACGGTCAATGGGGAAGGTAGTCCCTGCCAGGGCGCCGGCACCGAGAGGGAGCACATTCAGGCGCTTCGCGCAATCCTCCATGCGCCCCCGATCGCGGCTGAACATCTCCACATAGGCCAGCATGTGGTGGGAAAAGAGGATCGGCTGGGCCACCTGCAAGTGGGTATAGCCGGGCATGATCGCACCAAGATTGGTTTCCGCCTGAAAGAGCAGCGCATCTTCCAGCAGGTCCAGGTAGCGAATCACCTCGACGATTTCTTCCCGCAGGTACAGGCGGATATCAACCGCCACCTGATCGTTGCGTGAGCGTCCGGTGTGGAGGCGCTTCCCTGCTTCACCAATCGCCGCCGACAGGCGGGCTTCGATGTTCATGTGGATGTCTTCCAGGGAAACGGAAAAATCAAAGTCCCCTGCTTCGATCCGGGCGAGGATCTCCTCCAGGCCGGAAATAATGTCATCTACATCAGCCTGGGGAATGATGTCCTGACGGCCGAGCATCCGGGCATGGGCGATGGAACCCCGGATATCCTGGCGGTAGAGACGTTTATCGAAGTCGATGGAAGCGGTGAATTCCTCGACGAATTTGTCGGTGGGCTGGGAAAAACGGCCTCCCCAGAGTTTGTCTTTGGACATGCTGGTCTCCTGCTGAAATTTCTTCTGCAAATGAAACCACCCCCGCCCCCGCCTGATTCAGGAGAGGGCAGGGGGGTGTGTGTTTTCCTGTAGGGGCAACCCCCTGTGGTTGCCCTTTGGTTGGGCAGGCACAGGGGCCTGCCCCTACGAAAGGCTTGGCAGCCTATTTCTTATTGTTCGCCTTCATCAGTGACCGAATCCGCAGGCGCAGCGCATTCAGCCGGATGAAGCCCTCGGCATCCTGCTGGTTGTAAACCTCGTCCGCTTCAAAGGTAGCAAATTCCGGGTTGAAAAGGGAGTCGGTGTCTGACTTCCGGCCAACAATGCGGCAGAGACCCTTGTAGAGCTTTACTCTCGCCACGCCGTTGACGGGCTTCTGTGATTCGTCGATCATGGCCTGGAGCATCTCCCGCTCCGGGGCAAACCAGTAGCCGTAATAGACCATTTCGGCATAGCGGGGGATCAGGGTATCGCGGATATGCATCACTTCTCGATCCATGGTGATCTGCTCTACCGCCATGTGGGCTTCGCGAAGGATGGTGCCGCCGGGGGTCTCATAGACGCCGCGCGACTTCATACCGACGTAGCGGTTTTCCATCAGGTCGACGCGGCCAATGCCGTGCTGACCGCCGAGGAAGTTGAGGTGGGCCAGCAGCTGCGCCGGGGTCATTGCCTCCCCGTCCACCGCCACCGCGTTACCGTTCCTGAACTCGATTTCCACGTACTGGGGCTTGTCAGGCGCCGCTTCCGGGGACTTGGTCAGGACATACATCTCTTCCGGCGCCTCGGCATAGGGATCTTCCAGAATTCCGCCTTCGAAGGAAATATGCAGGAGGTTGCGGTCCGAGGACCAGGGACGTTTCTTGGTGACCGGAACCGGGATGCCGTTCTTCTTGGCATAGTCCAGCAGGGCCTGGCGGCTGTTCAGGTCCCAGGTGCGCCATGGCGCGATGATGGTGATGCCAGGGTTGAAGTGGTAATAGGTCAGTTCGAAACGGACCTGGTCATTCCCCTTGCCGGTGGCACCGTGGGCCACGGCATCTGCCTGCTCGATGTTGGCGATCTCCATCTGCCGCTTTGCGATCAGCGGCCGGGCGATGGAGGTGCCAAGGAGGTAGGAACCCTCGTAGATGGCGTTTGCACGAAATATGGGAAAGACGAAATCCTTGACAAATTCCTCCCGCAGGTCATCGATATAGACCTTGTCGGCGCCGGTTGCGATGGCTTTGTCACGGATCGGGGTCAGCTCGTCCCCTTGCCCCAGGTCGGCGGCGAACGCCACTACCTTGCAGCCATATTCGTTCTTCAACCACTTGAGGATGATGGAGGTATCGAGACCGCCGGAATAGGCGAGGACAATCTTTTTAACTTCTTTCTTGGACATACGGTTCTCCTTTGCAGATGTATATAAGAATCACTACCCGGCCGATTCCTGACGGTACTCTGGGAGCCTGTCGGACTTTTCCTAAGTCCGACAGGCTCCTACCCCATCAGGCTGGCCATAATCGCTTTTTGAATGTGCAGCCGGTTTTCCGCCTCGTCCCAGACTACCGAGTTGGGACCTTCGATGACCTCGTCAGTGATTTCCTCGTCCCGGTGGGCCGGAAGGCAGTGCATGACGATGCAGTCGGGCTTGGCCAGCTTCAGGGTTTCGGCATTGAGCTGGTAGCCGGCAAAGGCCTTTTCGCGCTCTTTCTGTTCCTCTTCCTGCCCCATGCTGGCCCAGACGTCGGTGTTGACGACGTCAGCATCCTTCAGCGCCGCTTTCGGGTCATCCGTGAGAATGATGGATGATTTCCCGTTGGCGTGTGCCCAGTCGAGAACCTTCCGGTCCGGCTGATAGCCCTGCGGGCAGGCGAGGGTCAGATCGAAACCGAAGATTGCGGCTGCCTCGATCCAGGTGTTGGCCATGTTGTTGCCGTCCCCGACCCAGGCGAACTTCAGACCCTGGTAGCTTCCTTTGTGTTCGATAACAGTCATGAGATCCGCCATGATCTGGCAGGGGTGAAAGAGGTCGGTCAGTCCGTTGATGATCGGGACCGTGGCAAACCGTGCCAGTTCCTCGACGATTTCCTGGCCATAGGTGCGAATCATTATCCCGTCACAGTAGCGGGACAGAGTCCGGGCGGTGTCCTTGAGGGGCTCGCCCCGGCCCATCTGGGATGCGGCGGAGGATATGAAAAGGCCATGGCCGCCCAGCTGATAGATACCCACCTCGAAGGAAACCCTGGTGCGGGTGGAAGATTTTTCGAAGATCATGGCCAGGGTTTTTCCCGTGAGGAGCCGGTGTTTGTCACCGTTTTTCTGTTTCTTTTTCAGTTCCAGGGCCAGCTCGAAGAGCTCGTCGAGCTCCTTTTTGGAAAAATCGTGAAGCGCCAGGAAATTTTTATTCATTGTAGTATCCTCCAGAGTCGAGGCGCTCGCTGTGCGCCTGCAACATCACAGGTGTAATATGGTAGCGGGTGACTGGCTCAGGAGCCTGTCGGACTTAGGGTAAATCTGCTGCAAATCCGTCTGGACGGTCCATATTCCGCCGTTTTATTGGGCAATAGAACAACTATTGCCCTGCAAAATCGACAAAATCTATCCTCGCCCAGCCGAATTTTCGCTTCGATTTCCTAAGTCCGACAGGCTCCTAGGGAGCGGATGGTACTTCCGACAAAATCGCCTCCAGGATTCCAATCATCTCGTCGATCTCCGGTTTTTGCACGATCAGAGGTGGTACGAAACGGAGTACCCGGTCCTGGGCCACGTTTATCAGCAATCCCTTTGCCAGGGCTTTTTTGACGATCTCGGAACCGGGGATGGAAAGTTCGGCGCCGATGATCAGGCCGATGCCACGGACTTCGGTAATGAAGGGAAATTTCCCCTGAAGTATTTTCAGCTGCCCGGTAAGATAGTCGCCCATCTTCAGGGTGTGTTCCAGGATACCCTCATCCAGAATTGTTTGCACCGCAGCAAGTGCGGCCGCCGTCACCAACGGGTTGCCGCCGAACGTGGAACCGTGGGTGCCGGGACCGAAGGCTTCGGCGAGTTCCTCTCTGGCGAGCATGGTACCGATCGGGGCGCCGCCGGCAAGGGCCTTGGCCAAGGTCATGATGTCCGGGGCGACGTCGAAGTGTTCGTAGGCAAAAAGCTTGCCCGTTCTGCCGATGCCGGTCTGCACCTCGTCAAAGATAAGGATGAGATTGTTTTCGTCGCAGATGCGGCGCACTTCACGAAAGTACTCGGCGGAAGGAATCACCACGCCACCCTCGCCCTGGACCGGTTCCAGCATGACGGCGCAGGTGACCGGTGACACGGCCGAGCGCAGGGCTTCGGCATCGTTGAACGGCACGTGCTTGAAGCCGTGCAGAAGCGGGTCAAAGAAGCGCTGTACCTTCTCCTGGCCGGTGGCCGAGACGGTTGCCATGGTCCGGCCGTGAAAGGAAGAAATGGCGGTGATGATTTCAAACCGTTCCGTACCGAACTTTTCGCGGCTGTATTTTCTGGCCAGCTTGATGGCTGCTTCGTTTGCTTCGGCGCCGCTGTTGCAGAAAAAGGCCCGGTCGGCAAAGGAGTGCGTGCAGAGGAGCTCCGCCAGTTCGATCTGCTGCGGAATATGGTAGAAGTTTGAGCAGTGGATCAGCTCTCCGGCCTGCTTCTGCAGGGCAGCGACAACGCGCGGATGGCAGTGTCCCAGGTTGTTGACCGCGACGCCGGCGAGAAAATCAAGATAGCGCTTGCCGTCCGCGTCCCAGAGGTAACACCCTTTGCCCTTGACCGGCACCAGTGGATATCTGCCGTAGGTTTTGATGATGTATTTGTCGGCTTTATCGATCCATTGTTTCGAATTCATAGGATTTCCTGTTCTATCGAAAATGTGTAGGGGCAACCCCGTGTGGTTGCCCTTATGTGGGCAGACACATGGGTCTGCCCCTACGAATACCTGAAAAGGCACATCGCCTACGACCGTATTTCCGTCCCTATTCCGACGTCGGTGAAGATTTCCAGCAGTACCGCATGTTCCACCCGACCGTCGATGATATGGGCTTTTCCGGCTCCCTCCTCCAAGGCATCGAGACAGCAGGTGACCTTGGGAATCATACCACCGACGATGACATTGTCATTGATGAGCTGTGTGACCTGGGCGAAGGGGATGCTGGTAAGCAGGCTGCCGTCCTTGTCCTTGACCCCGGCCACGTCGGTGAGGAGAATCAGCTTCTCGGCTTTGAGCGCACCGGCAATCTTACCCGCCACCAGGTCGGCGTTGATGTTGTAACTTTCACCATTGGCTCCGACGCCGATCGGGGCGATGACCGGGATAAAACGCTCTCTTTCCAGCGTTTCGATGATCGAAGGGTCCACCTTGATGATTTCACCGACAAAACCCATGTCGACCAACTCAGTTGTTCCGTCTTCCCCGACAACCTCCTGGAGGTGCTTTTTGCAGAGCAGCAGTCCTCCGTCCTTGCCGGACAGGCCGACGGCCTTTCCACCGTGCTGGTTCAGATAGCCCACCACTTCGCGGTTTACCTGCCCGGTCAGCACCATCTCGACCACCGACATGGTGGCGGCATCGGTTACCCGCATACCGCGGACGAACTCGGAGACGATGCCATAGCGTTTCAAGGTTTCGTTGATCTGGGGGCCGCCGCCGTGGACAATCACCGGGTTGATGCCGATGTATTTCAGCAGGATGATGTCCAGGGCGAACGATTTCTTCAGTGCCTCGTCGGACATGGCATGGCCGCCGTACTTGATGACGATGGTTTTGCCGCTGAAGCGCCGGATATAGGGGAGGGCCTCCAGCAGGGTATGGGCCTTTTCGATCAGTTTTTGCACGGTTTAGTTCCTCGCGTAGGGGCAGGCCCCTGTGCCTGCCCTGAATCCGGGCGGCCACAGGGGGCCGCCCCTACAGTAAGTCTGTTATCCCACCAGTTCGTACAGTTTTTCCAGGGCCTCGTCCAGTTTTTCCGGCATGCTGCCGCCGGCCTGGGCCAACTCCGGTTTGCCGCCGCCGCTGCCGCCGATGATCGGTGCCAGGCCCCTGATGAGATCACCGGCCTTGAAGCGGCCGGTGAGATCCCTGGTGACCGCAACCAGCAGAGTGGCTTTGCCGTCCTTTTCGGTGCCGATGGCGATGATGCCGGAGCCGATGCGGTCCTTCAGGGTGTCCGAAAGCTCTCGAAGTCCTTTGGGATCATCCACGTCCACCTTGACCGCGAGCGTTTTGATCCCGCCGATTTCCCGGACATCGCTCAGAAGGTCCGCGGAGGTGGAGGCGTTGAGGCGACTCTGGAGTGTTTCAATTTCCCGCTGCAGCTCTTTCTGGCGGGCAACGAGCCGCTGGATCTTTTCGACGGTCTCGCCCCCTTCGGCTTTTACCATGGCGGCGATCTTCTTCTGCTCTTCTTCCAGGTGACGGGCATAGCGCAGGGCCTCCATTCCGGTGAGGGCCTCGATGCGCCGCACCCCGGCGGCGATGCCGGCTTCGGAGAGGATCTTGAAGAGCCCGATATCGCCCGAGGCACGGACATGGGTTCCGCCGCAGAGCTCGCAGCTGACTTCACCGACCCTGACAACACGGACCGTATCGCCATACTTTTCGTCGAAGAGAGCCGTTGCACCGCTTTCCATGGCCTTCTCGATCTCCATTTCCCGGGACGACACCTCGGAGTTGTCCATGATATAGGTGTTTACCAGGTCCTCCACCCGCTCCAGCTCATCCTGGGTCATGGCCGAATAGTGGGTAAAGTCGAAACGGAGTCGTTCGTTGTTCACCAGCGAGCCGGACTGTTTCACGTGTTCGCCGAGGACCTGGCGCAGCGCCGCCTGCAGCAGATGGGTAGCGGTGTGATTGCGGGCCGTAGCGGTCCGGTTCTCGCCTGCCACCTTCAGGTCCGCGGCATCGCCGACCTTGACGCTGCCTGCCCTGACCCGTGCCCGGTGAACGATAAGATCGGGGAGCGGCTTCAGGGTGTTGATGACTTCCAGATGGGCATTGCCGGTGGAGATTTCGCCGATATCACCGGCCTGTCCGCCGCTTTCGCCGTAGAAGGGGGAGGTTTCGGTTACCAGATCCACTTCAGCTCCCGCTTCGGCTGCTCCGACCGGATTGCCGTCCTGCAGCAGGGCGGTGATCACTGCGTAGGCGGTTCGTTCATCGTATCCGGTGAAAGTGGTGCGAAGCCCCTGGCCGTGGAGGGTCTTGTAGACGGCGGAGACCCGTTCCTCACCGGAACCTTTCCAATGTCCCCTCGCGAGCTCCCGCTGCTTTTCCATGCAGGCCTCGAAGCCTGCTTCGTCCACGCTGAATCCTTCATTGCGGACAATGTCGGCGGTGAGGTCCATGGGGAAGCCGAAGGTGTCATAGAGCTTGAAAACCACGTCGCCGGGGATGGTTTCTGCTCCACGGCTTTTCAGAATGTCCATCTCATCATTCAGAATCTTGAGGCCATTGTCCAAGGTCTCGGCGAAGCGTTCTTCCTCGGCTCTCACGACCTTCTTGATGTATTCTTCGCGCTGCAGGAGGTCCGGATAGGCCTCTTCCATGGTGGCGATAACGGCATCCACGGTGCGGTAGAGGACCGGCTCGGAGAAGCCCAGCATCTTGGCGTGGCGGGCCGCGCGGCGCATGATGCGGCGCAGAACGTAGCCTCTGCCCTCATTGCTGGGAAGGACTCCGTCGCAGATCAGGAAGGTAATGGCCCGGGAGTGGTCGGCAATGACGCGCATGGAGACGTCGTCTTTCTGGTCCTTGCGGTACTGTTTGCCCGAGAGCTTCTCCACGTGACGGATGATCCCCTGGAGCAGGTCGGTGTCGTAGTTTGTGGTGACCCCTTGCATGACCGTGGAGATCCGCTCCAGTCCCATGCCGGTGTCAACCGAGGGTTTCGGCAGCGGGGTCATGACCCCTTTCTCGTCACGGTTGAACTGCATGAAGACGTTGTTCCAGATCTCCATATAGCGGTCGCAGTCGCAGCCTACCGCGCAATCGGGGCTGCCGCAGCCGGTTTCAGGGCCGTTGTCCCAGAAGATTTCGGTGCAGGGTCCGCAGGGTCCGGTATCACCCATGGACCAGAAATTGTCTTCGTCAAAGC